>Ga0247610_10002878_pt1 | contig 19377 bp, 14 predicted proteins | sample 174DNAGHGhighgp2_FD_193483 | JGI IMG/M metagenome (GOLD analysis project Ga0247610, IMG submission 193483) | Sheep rumen microbial communities from Palmerston North, Manawatu-Wanganui, New Zealand - 1742 DNA GHGhigh gp2 | ecosystem: Host-associated > Mammals > Digestive system > Stomach > Rumen...
GGCGTTCACCTTTTGTTGCAGACGGTTTCCCTTGTTGGTCAGGTCGCGGTTGACCGTGACAAGTGTTTCTTTTGTCTGTAACGCAATGTTTTGCGCTAGCGAAAGCATCCTGTTCCAGCTGTCCGCAACGCGGTCAATCAGGCGTTTCGCGGTATCGGTTGGCGTAATGCAGGACTGGTAGGCGACTTCGTCCAACAGGCTGCGGTCAATTTCGTGCCCGATTCCAGTGAATACAGGGAGCGGAAAGTTTGCAACGGCGCGGCACAAGGCTTCGCTATCGAAAAAGTTTAGGTCGGTTTTGCTTCCGCCACCGCGGATAATGCAAACCACGTCCAGCTCCGAATCCTTGGCGAGTTCCTCGAGGGCCGCAAGTACGGTCGGCTCGGTGTCTGCGCCCTGCATCTTGGCGTAGGCGGTTTTTACCTTGAAGGCGAAAGGCGATTCTGCGAGCTTGGTGGTGAAATCCTTATAGGCTGCGGTCCCTTCGCCGGTAATAAGTCCCACGCGTATCGGAACATCGGCGAGAGTCAATGCCTTGTTCTTTTCGAGCAGGCCTTCAAGCGCGAGCCTCTTTAGGATGGCGCTTTTAGTAAGTGCAAGTTCGCCGAGCGTGTAAACGGGGTCGATGTCCAGAATCTGTGCCTGCAATTTCCCGTAAGGCACATAAAGGTCCGCCTTGATCAAGAAACTCACCTTGAGTTGTTCCTTGAGGGTGAAGGGCTGCGGGTAATTCTCGACCTTGGCTCGAATGGCCGCGAATTTTGCCGAATAACAGTACAGGGGAACCGTCGCAAGCGGGTTCACGTTCCCTTCTTCAAAGTCCGCAATGCTCAGATAGACGACGCGAGCCTTCTCGTTAATCTGGGTAATCACGCCTCGCACCCAAACGGCAGGGGTAGATTCCACCTTCTGCTTCAGGGCCCTCATGTATTGCGTGACGGTATAGGACTTGTTTTCGGTTTCCATACGCAGAATATACTATTTTTAGGGCATGTCTAAAGTAGTTTCTGCCATGGAAGTCCGCCAGAATTTCGGCTCGCTCTTGAATCAGGTTTCGATCAAGGACGAAGAAATTGTCATTGAACGTGCGGGCAAGCCCTTGGCCCGCCTCGTGAGCGTAAATGCTCCTTCGGCGGGACTTTTAGACTTCCGCGATATCGGTAAGCTTCCGAACCAGATCTGGGAAGATTAATCCGTTATTTAATTCGCCTTGGCGATAATCGAAATTTTCAGCGTGTCTCGCTTGGCGGGGTCTGCGACGCTTTGGGCGATGAGAGTCGCCGTTTCACCGATGCCTGCATCTTGAGTAACCAGGTAATCCGAAGAAATTTCCTGTTCGCTGTCGCAGCTTTCCACCTTGTAGTTACTGCTGTTGTTCATGAAGGCTAATGATTCACAGGGCACGAACCAGGTAATGTCAGACCCGATGATTTTCCATCCGGTTTCCTTGACGGGTTCCATCATAAATTCAATGCTGCTGAAACGGATGGTGTCGCCTGCAGAAAGGGTCGTCTTGTTGTAGGTGTTGTCCGTTTCGCTGTTATAGAATTCCAGAGTCTTGAGAAGGCCCGGTTGCTGAACCATGGTGTAGAGCTGCAGCACGTAGCGCAGACTGTCATAAACTTGGTCGAGCGGATCGGAATTCAGACGGAGATAGTGCAGGTAGTAGGGGCCTTCGGGCATGTCGCCCTTGACCACAAATGCGCCACCGTAGGTGCTACTGATGGTTCCCTGAACTTTCTGGTTCTTGTCCAAGATTTCGTAGGTGACCGGACTTGTGAATCCATCATCGCTGTAGTTCGCAATCCAGTGCTTCACGAGAACGGAGTCGCCTTTCTTGTAGTCGCCAATCCAGACGAATTGTTCCTGACGCAGGTTGTACTTGTAGATGGCCTTGTTAGGATCGTCCTTGGGACGTGTACGCAGATAGGCTTCGCCCGGATAAGGGATGGAATCCGGCTTCGAGAAGTATTCGCCCTGTTCCAGCTCGCGAGCCTTGGTCGTTGCCTCGAAGAAGGCGTAGGGACCGGTCAAGAAATTGGAGAACGATTCTGCAGAGACCTTGAGGTTCCAGCGGATGGAATCCTTGGTGACGAGCATCGTGTCAATGTTGCTTGCAAACTTGCCGAGTAGGGAATCGTTGCTAGTTAATTTGTATTGTACAATGTTTTTGCCCGTTGTCTTCAGGTTAATGCTATAACCTTCAGTTGCCGAGAATTCAATGGAAATCTCTTCGGGGCTGTTGTCGATGTCGATAATGCCACGCAGGGTGTCACTCATCTTCATCGAGATGCTTTCTTCGTCGCCTGTGTATTTGTAGTAGGCGGTATCGACGGTTACCTTGAGGCGCAGGCTGGATTCGTTGTTGAACGCTCCGCCGATTTCGAGGTAATAGTGGTTGTCGCTAAAGATGACGAACTGGTTGGAATCCTTGAAGGTGCCGCTTGTGTCGGAACCGAGGCTTGCGGCAAGGTAATTCCCGTAGATGGAATCCTTGCCGGATTCATTCTTCGGAACGGCGGTTAATGCAGGCATGTAGTCGCCGAATTCATTCTTGATGCGGATGCGGTCTTCGTCGATGTCCGACGTGTAGGCGTAAACCTTGACGCGGCTACCCTTGGAGAATTCGCCCAGGTACAGGGGAATGCTACTGGCGGCGCTGTCGATGTAGATTTCGCTTTCGTCCATCTTGGAACTGTCGCCATCGAAAAGTTCAATGTAAACGCGGACGGTGTCGCCGAGTTTCAGGGTGTCCTTGTAGTCAATGTCGGCGCGGGTCGAGAGCGAACTGCTGGACCTGAAGGAAGCTACGGACGAACTGCTTTCGTCGCTGGCCGAAGAACTGGAATCATCTCCGCAAGCCGCAAAGAGGGCGAGGCTGGAAATGACGAAACCGAGTGGGAAAATGTGACTGATTTTCATGGTTCGCTCCTAGTTCAAGATGTAGAAAGGTTGTTCGGCGGTAAAGGCTTCGCCAATGACTCGCAGCACGTATTTGCCGGTCGGGAATGCCATCGCCTTGAATTTAAAGTTGGTTTTCTTTTCGCCTGCCAAGTCGCGTGCCGCAACGGTCAGCATGCGCTTGCCGAATTCGTTTACGATTTCAATCTGCACGAACTGCGGGTAACCCACGGTCAGGTCGAAATTACATTCGAGACTGTAGATGTCGATGTTCACCTTCGAAAGCGTGTAGCCGCCGTCCATGGCCTCGCCACCGACGGAACGCGTGTTGTCGAAGTAGCCGACGTAAAGCGACGGGGCGAATTCCTTGCCTGCCGCGGCAGAAGGGAGGATGGTCTCTCCTTGGTCGACCGCCGTCAAAATCAGCGTGTACAGGTTAGAGGTATGCTTGCGCTTGAAGAATTCCGTGAGCGAGGGGGTGCGCAGGAATGCGCCCAACGGGGCCTTCGGATTTAGCGTGATGATGCCCAGGAAGTCTGCGTACTTGGTGTCGACACCACCACCCGAATTCTTGCGGATGTTGAATTGGCCGCCTGCCTGCGGAATGTTCGCCGGTGCGTTTTCCCAAGTAAGTTCGAAGTCCGCCCAGTCGACGCCGAGTTTCTGGTCGCCGAAGTTCATTTCCTTGGAGCTTTCCTTCAATCCGAAAATGTTGAGCTGAATCGGCTTCTTGACGGAGTCCTGGTTGAATTCCAGTTTCAGGGCCGCATCGAAGAGTGGGCCCGGAAGTGCAGAAAGGTCAAAACGCAGGTAAAGCTTGCCTGCATTGCCGCCCGTAACGTTTGCAATATGGAATTCCGGGTCGGAGTTGTGCGGGCTGTAGTTGTCGAATTCCGAAATCCAGGTGGCGGCACCGCGTCCGCTGGGGAGACCGTCGCCCGTGTTGTCGAGCGTGGTGTAGCGCTTGTCGAATACGTAGACCTTGCCTGTGTCGGAACCGGTCTGGTAGCCGTCATCGCCAGTAAAGATGATGTTGTAGCGGCCGCTGGCGGTAAATGACACGTCCGTTTCGTAGGCCATACTGTCGGAGAAAACGACCTTGCCGGGGCCCAGTCCCTTTTTCCAGCGAACGGGGTCTTCGCAGAGTCCGTCGCCGCGTCCGTCGTCTTCGAGGCTTCCCTTGATGCGGAGCAGGTCGGGTTGCACGATAAGCATTTCGTGTGGAATCTTTGCGATAGGCTTTTCGTTGGCGCCCTGCTTGGGAGCGTATCCGACGAATAGCGGAAGGAGCGTTCCGCCGTTAGGAGTCTTTAGCAGGTCCGTGCTGTAGAGCGACTTGATGGCCGAAGCCTGTCTCGACTCTTCGACGATTTTCTGGTAGGCGTTTCCGCGGGTAAGGGTTTCGCGGAGGCCCGTAATCGAAAGTCCTGAATTGTCATTGATGAACATGGGGCGGTCTTTCGCCTTGTCACTTGCGACAATCTCGACGCCGATCAGTTCGGCGTTCGCCTTGTTGAAGTTCTGGAGAATCGTGTTGCCCTTCTTGGCGGTAAGGCCCAGAATCCAGACGTCACCGCCGTTATTCGTAATCTTGGGACCCTTGGTGTCGCCCATCATGGTCACCTGGCGGCCCCAGAGTTTCTGGTAGTTCAGCTGGATAGTTCCGATGGTCACGTCTTCCAGGTAGATGTCGCCGCCGCCGAGTTCGTCGGTTTCGAGGGCGCGTACCATCATGTTCTTGAGCAACAGGTTTCGCTTGGATTTCAGGATGATGCCGCTTCCGAATTCCGAGAAGCGTTCAATTGTGAGTTCACCGAAGGCTCCGCTTTCGATGATGAACTTGCCCTTGCCGTCGATGCGGCCTTCGATACCCAGAATTCTACGGACGCGGTTACGGATGTAGATGTCGCGGTTGATGGTCCAACGGCCACCGGGCGGGAAATAGAGCGTTTCTGCACCGTCGTCAATAGCTTCTTGAATAGCCTTGGAATCGTCGGCGCCTGTATTCGATTTTCCACCATAGTCGCCTGCGATTGTAATCCAGTTGTCGGCTTTCTGCTCCGGGTAGTTCGGCGTTTCAGCAACGGCGAGTCTCATGGACTGTTTCGGGCTATGGCAGAGCTGGTGAGTTTCTTGCGTAGCGAATTCGATGATCTCGCCTTGGATCATTTCTTCGTTATAGCCCTTTTTCTTGGACTGGATCATGGTCTTGTAGCGCGAGACCTTCATGGATCTTGCGAACAGGTGGCTCTCGTTGACGATAGCGGTGGTCGGCTTGACTTTCTTCTTATCGTTGTCGAATTCGAGCTGGCCGTCGACCAGGCTCATGATGGCGGATTCACCGTGGTTGAATACGGCGGGGGTGTATCCCTTGAAACGGAGGGCGCGCACGGACAGGTTCATGTTCTCGTTTTCGAGGCCGTATTTGCGTTGACCGCCCAGGGTCACGTGTTCCAGGGTTGCGACTCCGTTTTCACCCTTGGCATAGACACCGATATCGAATCCGCGGACTTCAACGTTCTTCAAAAGCAGGGGACCGATTCCTTCGGTAAAGCCGAGGTCAATGCCGTAGACGCCCGAGGAGTCTCCAGAGTAGACCTTCACGTTGTTGATGGTGCCCTGGTTAGATGCGTTAAACTGGATACCGATGGCGCCGGGGTTTGCCTTTCCAGTGCGCAAGGTGAGGTCGCGGATGGCGTTTCTGTATTTAGGGGAGGGGCCTTCGCCCGTAAAAATAAGAGCCTTGGGAAAATCAGGATTGTCGAATCCGTAGGTGCTGTCGGCGAGCTGGATAATCGTTCCGCCCATGCTCTGCCCCTGCAAAATGGTCCTTCTGCTGGAAGATTCCTGTTTCTTGGTCGTCGGCCAGACGAGGGCATCGGTAATCTTGTAAATGCCATGCGGAAGATAAATAATATAGTCGCCGTCGGGATGGTCGTTCAAGGCCTTCTGAATGGCTTCGGTGTCGTCATTCTTGCCGTCACCCTTGGCGAAATAGGGATCCTTCGTGACATTGACAATCTTGGAACCCATGGGGAATTCCACCTGGGCGAACGTCGAAACCGCAAAAAAGACAATAAAAAGAAACAGGGCTTTATTCATACAGACCTCTAATGTAAATATATATAAAAGTAAGGCTGATGTTACTTGTTTTTTAACGATCAGGTCTTTAGTAACTATAAACTAGTATCAAGTAATGGTGCCAAAGGCAATTTTTTACTTGCATTTTTCGTACACGAACGGGTTGTGGTCCCCTTGCACCTTGAAAATGCGGCGGTCGCGCTCGCATTCCTTTTCGGTTACGGGGTACATCTTGTCCCAGGCTTCGAACAGTTTACGGTCCTGTTTAGACAAATTAATTCCGTAGGTTTTTTCCATGTAAAAGTAGGCGCGTGCGATGATTCCGCGGGCTTCTTCACGGGGCTGGGCCTTCTTGAGCTTGAAATCGACAATCGTCTTGCAATTACCGTACATAGGCTCCGGGTCGTTGGTCCACTGGCTATACATAAAGTTGTTGCGGTCGCCGTTCACCTCGCCAATGGCGGGGTAGAGGTTGTGAAGATCGCCTTCCATCAGCTTGAAGGTCGTGTCGTTCGCGCTGCAGTTCTTGCGTCCGCCTTCGCGCCAACAGGGGAGATGTTGCCCCATGTTGTGGGCCGTGACCATATGTTCCCATTCAATGGACTGAGCGCGCTTGAAGCTGGTGCGTTTCGGATTGTCTCGCGGCGCAAAATCGCAAGTGGAAAAATCTACATGCTTCTTGTCTTGGTAGCGGCAGCCGCAGTAAAGGGTTTCTTGTAGGTCGCCATAGTAAATGCGACGCATCTGCTGCGAGGCCTGCTTGTAGTTGTAGTGGTGCGGAGCTTCTTCGGGATCGACGCGCGACCAGGCAATAGCGATAAAAACCGCCAAAAGCAGTAATGTACCAATTCTTTTCATATAAACCCTCTTTGCTAATTTAGTTAATTTCTACTTTTGTCGCATGCAATCTCTCGGTATGGATTATCTGAATTCTCGGCTCATGTTCGGCATGGTGCCGGGTCTTGAATCGACAAGAAAACTTTGCGAAGTTCTCGGAAATCCGCAAACCAAGTTCAAGACCATCCACATTGTCGGTACGAACGGCAAGGGGTCCACGAGCTACTACCTGTCGGGCATTCTGCAGGCTCACGGGTTCAAGACCGGCCTTTTTACGAGCCCGCACCTGGTCAGTCTCCGTGAACGCATTCGCGTCAACGACATTCCCATTAGCGACGAAGATCTGGATCGCCTGCTTCTCTGCGTGCGTGATGCTGCGGCGAAGGCTGAAGTTGAGCCAACCTTTTTTGAAGTGCTGACCTTGGTGTCGTTCCTCTACTACGCGGAACAGGGCGTAGACGTGGTGGCCATGGAAGCGGGAATGGGCGGTCGCCTCGACAGTACGGCGGTGGCTTGCGGCGATTTCGTCGTGCTTACAAGTATCGGACTTGAACATACCGAGGTTTTGGGACCTACCGAAAGTGCCATTCTTAAGGAAAAGATGGCCGTTGTAGATGCTTCTGAACAGAGCGTCGTGGCGGGCTCGAAGAGCGAAATAATCCGGAAGACTTTTATTGTTGGGGGACTTTCTGAAAGCCTGCTCGCCGAAGCGCGTGACTTTGCCGCCTCTCGCCATGCTGACTGCCTTGTCCCGAAAATCCGTGACGATATTGAGCTTCCGAACTTGGGACATCATTATATCGAGAATGCAAGCCTTTCTTTGGCGGCTGCGGAACGCTTCATTAACGGAAGCGGCCGTTGCGCTTATAATGACTCGCTCGCCCTTTCGACTCTAAAAACTCGTTCGTGGGCAGGGCGCATGCAGAAATTGACGGATGCCTCGGGGCGCGTCCGCTATATTCTTGACGGAGCGCACAATTCCCATGCGGTCAAGCGCTTGGTAGAAACATTAGCGGAGTATTATCCCGGGGGCAAATTCCACTGTGTTTTCGGAGCGCTCAAGGACAAGGACGTGGGGGAAATGTTAAAGCTCATGGCCCCGCACGTGAGCCATTGGCATATCACCAAAACTCCGTATCCGCGATTCCGGGAACTGGATGATTTGCGTGGTTTGCTGACAGGCCTTGGATTGAAAGTGGCTAGCGAAGGCGAACTCAGCCGCGAATTTCTGGATCGGGTTTCGGAGACCGCTTCAGCTGATAATAAAGATGTTCCCGTGCTGGTGACGGGCAGCCTCTATATGATCGGCGAAACGGTTCAGGCCTTGAAAAATGATTTTGACGGATTGGCCTTTTTCCGCGGGCTGAATCCGACTACTAACGAACACCGCTAATGGATGTAGCTAACCGTTCGTCAGCCTAACAGCTGACGACGAGTGCGACGAGGCCGGCAAACATCGCGACCTTCACGAGTTTTTGGGCGCGTCGGTAGTTTCTCTTGTGCGCAAATACGAGTATGGCTGCAAGAATCGGGGTAAAGGCTGCTCCCGTGATATAAAGGAACAGCATAGGGTAGTACCCCTGAACGACGGGGAGCGGGAGGATTGCCCAGCAGAAAATGGTGATAAAGGCGGCGAGGCGTCTTGCCGTTTTTGTTCCTGCAATCAGCGGGAAGGTCATGATTCCTGCCTTGAGGTCTCCGGTTTCGTCTTCGAGATCCTTGTAAATTTCGCGAGATGTTGTTAATAAAAATGCAAATAACATAGCGGGATAGAGAAAGCCGATTTTGTCGGCAAAATCCATCGCAAAATCTTCGGTTTCCTTGTATCCGGTGGGGTAGAAAAGGCAAAGAATAAGGGGGGTCGCACATAAGAATGCAACGGTCATGTTCTTGAGTAGGGGAATGTGCTTAAGCCACTTGTTGTAGGCTATCAGAACAAGACTGAGCAGGATAAAGAAAAGGGTAGAAGTGAAACCTGTCTGTGTGACTAGGCTTTCGGCGATTCCACAAACAACAGTCAAGACAATCAAGATAATCCACGCCCTCCGCGCCACAGTCACCGAAACTTTCCCGCTTACAAGGGGGCGCTCTGGGCGATTCAGGCGGTCGCTATCTAGGTCAAGAATGTCGTTCTGAATGTTTGCGAATCCAATCGCAAAGGCGAACCCGATGCTCTGCAAAATCAGCGTTGTCCAGCTGATGCCCGCACTTTGGGTCGGCATGGCCGAAAGCAGGTAGTAGCCGATTGCGAGCGTCACCATGGCGATGACGATGTTGACGGGACGGGTCATTTTTAGAAGGTGGAATATCATATACAGTAATTTAGTAAAAGATGCACGGCGAAATCCTAAGTTGGGCAATGCGAATTACTATCTTTTTACGTATGCTTCAATGGGATACTTTGCTTTCTGCGACGCGCTACGGGCACCCCGCCGATTTGGACCCGAACCGTTCTGACTTTCACCGCGATTACGACCGCATTGTTTTTTCGACAGCGTTCAGGCGCCTTGGCCGCAAGACTCAGGTGCACCCGTTCTCGGTGAATGACCATGTGCACAGTCGCTTGACTCACAGCATCGAAGTGTCGAGCGTGGGCCGCAGCCTTGCGATTACGGTGTATCATTTGATTAAAAAGTATCTGCCCAAGTACATCAACGAATACCATTTCGGAACGATCGTGCAGTCCGCCTGCCTTGCGCATGATATCGGAAATCCGCCCTTTGGCCACGCCGGCGAAGCTGCCATTCGCGAATGGTTCCGCAAGAACCGCAATTCGGCTCCGATGCGTGACTTGAGTGAAACCGAAATCGCCGACTTTGAAAACTTTGACGGCAACGCCCAGGGGCATCGCATTTTAAGTAAGCTCGAATATCACTTCTTGGATGGTGGTATGCGCCTTACGTACGCGACACTTGGTGCCATGATTAAGTATCCGCAGCTTGCAAAGTTTGGACAGCCTACAAGCCTTTTCTCGACCGAAGCGGACCTTTATCGTGTGACCGCCTATACGCTGGGCATTCCCGAAGTTGAAACGGGAGTGTGGGTGCGCCATCCGCTGGTATACCTGATGGAAGCTGCCGATGATATCTGCTACAGCATCTTGGATGTGGAAGACGCCATTGAACTGGGCATCTTGAGCTACGGCGATGTGCGCGGCATGTTCAGCTACCTGTGCGGCCCCGATGTGGATATCGACCGTGAGTATCGCGAAAACGGACAGAACTTCCGCGATTTCTTGAGCAGCGTGCGTGGACTCGCTATCCAGAACCTGATTGATGATGTGGCGGTCACCTTCGTGAACAACTACGAAGCGATTATGAGTGGTGAACGCGTCAAACATTTGACAAATCTTTCCCGTTCGGACGTGATGGAAGGAATCCGCATCGCAAAGCGCTTGGGCGTAGAACGCATCTACCCCGACCGCCGCAAGACCGAACTCGAAGTCGGTAGCTACACGACGCTTGCCACCGTGCTCGATGCCTTTATCAACGGCGTTTACGACTACCGCTTGAACGGAAATAATTCCTACCGCGCCGACCGCATTGTGCGACTCATTGGTCAGGCGAAAATTGGCCAAAGCGTGACGGTTGCCGAAGCTTACCACCAGGTGCTCGACTTTGTGAGTGGCATGACGGACAATTACGCCACTTACTTGGCGCGCCAGATTGGCGGCCTTGCCATGGGATATTAAGTCCGTATGGTTTGGCTGTTTGATTACGATTTAACTTTATACGGAACCGAAGAACGGTGTGTCATTAATTCCTTGGACCACCGTATTTCGCTGTTTGTGCAAAAGACTGTTGGTGGTGATTTCGAATCGGCCCATAAGGTGCGCACCGATTACCTGGAACGTTTTGGCACGACCCTTTCGGGGCTGATGGCGATGCATGGTACGGATCCCGACGATTTTTTTGATTTCATTCATGAGCCGGAATACTTGATTTACCCGAAAAAATCGCCCGAAAAGCTCGCCTTGTTACAAAGTCTTAAGGGACCGCATTTCGTTTTTACGAACGGTCGTCACGATTGGAGCGAAGCGGGCATGGCTCACATGGGGATCGATTCGGCGATTGATGCGGTATTTGACCTAAAACAGTTGAATTGGGTCGGAAAGCCGCACGACAGTGCCTACGAAAAAATGGAAAAGTGGCTTGCCGAAAGGCTTGCTGAGATGGGGCTTTCGATGCCCAAGGATCCGCGCGAAATTGTGCTGCTCGAGGATTCGCTCCGTAACCTGGAACCTGCACATCGACGCGGCTGGACGACAATTTTTGTGAATCCGACCCCCGACACCCCCGATTGGGTGGATTATCACATTCCGCATTTGCTCAATTTACGCGATTTACAAATTACGGTGTAATCGTCATAAGGTCCCTGAGTGGTACACTGTGCTTGCTGAAGTGCCTGCCGAAGGGGATAATTGCCTTGCGACTGTCATCCTGAGCGGAGTGAAACGGAGTCGAAGGATCTATTTTTTTTGTATTTTATTTCCTGTATGAAGTTTTCTACTCTATTTGCTGTAATTTGCCTTTTGGCGGTGTCGTTCGCCGCCGCAATGCCTGAACCTGCTAAGCGCAACGGCTTTAGCAACATGACCGTAACCACGGAGTATTCTGAACTCCTCAAGGAAAAGAATGCCCGCAATGATTCTTTGCTCCCTGCGCTCGATGGTGACAAGGCCTTTGCCGAAGTACTTCGCCTGAATCCGAACTTCTGGAGCTTGGGGGGCGTCATCGATAAAGAAGAATCGCTTGTGACGAAACTCAACGCGAAGGTCGTGTTTATCGACGGTATCCGCGAAGATCCTTTCTGCGAAATCGATAAGAATGCTGGCAGTAGCGCAGGTGAATGGAACGTGCGTATTGGCGTGGACTTCGTGTCTGGCGGCTCCAATACGGTGCATATTCACGTGCAACAGTGCTTGGATTATGTGCGCGACCAGCTCGGCTATGCCATCAAGAAGGGCGACAAGGTTGTCTTTGTTCCGCCCAAGAAGGTGCTTGACAAGATTAAGGAAAGCGAAATTCCCGATGCCATTGACATTGATTTGCAGCAGACTCTCCTGAAGGCCCACGAAGACGTGAACCTGACGGGAAAATGCCCCAAGGATATCGAGGCGTATGTCATCTTGATGAACGTCTATGAACAGGTTAAAAATCAGAAGATGGACTACGTGGTCATCAACGACCAACTGAACAAGAAACGCAACGGGGCGGGCCGCGTGCAGAGCTGCGCCTTTAGCCGCGAATGGAACAAGCGTTATCACGAAAGTGCAAGTTTCGAATGCGACATCGATAATGACCGCTGCACCTACCGTCAGGAAAACGACGGCAATTCTGACTGGGCAATCAACTACGAAAACGACCGCTTCGAGTACATCAACAAGAAGTTCCTCTTCTTCAACTTGAACCCGAAAAGCATTCACAAGGGCGGCACTATGCTCGACCTGCGTTTGCTCCGCCTTTCTACGAATTTGTGGCTCGAAGCCTACTTGAATATGAAGGGCGATCCCGTGACGCTCGGCCTTATTATCGTCCCCGGCGGCGACAAGTCTATGGATGACTACGACGACGGCGAAAGCGATGAAGACGAAGGCATGATGTTTGAGTAATTCTCAGTTCGTCATTCTGGAGGGTCCATCATCTTGAAATATTGTACAATGGACCCGACGGAATCCATTAGATGATTCTGTTGCCAAATTTCTTCTCGAAATCCACCACCAATTTGTGCGGTTCCGGGAAGTAATGCTTTAAAATATTCATCCCGATAGTGTACAGTTTTTTCGGAACGCCGAACATGGGTTCCGCGATTCCCCCTGCAATGCAGGCGAGCGTGTCGCTGTCTCCGCCGAGTGAAACGGCGTTGCGGATAGCATCTTCATAGTCCGTTGCTTCGAGTACGCAACGGATTGCCTGCGGGACTGTTCCCTGGCAAAGTGCTGCGCCAGGGTAAGCCCAACTGTATTCTGGACGCAACTCGTCAAGTGTAAAATTCAAATCGTAGCCGAATTCGCTTTCCATAGTCGCCTTGATTTCGTCTTTGCTGGCCCCCTTGCGAGCTATGAAAATGGCGAGAGCCGTCGCCTGCGCGCCCTTGATGCCTTCGGGGTGATTGTGCGTACATTCCGCGGATTCCTTCGCCTTGGCAAGAATTTCTTCTTTAGTGTTGAACGCCCAACCTACCGGCGAGATGCGCATGGCAGAGCCGTTACCGCAACTGTCGTAGGGCTTGCCCTGTCCCGTAGCGCGGGCGTCGATGACATACCTGGTAAACCCGCCGCCGTATCCGCCAACCGGACAATCGTACTTGCTCGCGTAAGCCACGTAGTATTTCCACACTTCGCCCCCGCGCATAATCCAGTCCGCCGTCGCGAAAGTCAAAATGCTGTCGTCCGTGGGCGAAACGCCATCCTTGATCAGCTCAAAATCTTTCGTCTTGATGTTGTCAAACTCGTAAATCGACCCCACCGTATCACCGATAATTGCACCTATCATAAATTCTCCTATTTTTATACTCCTATAATATCGCTTTTTATGGGGATTTTGTAAAGGAGGGAGGAGAGGTCGTTACATTTTGACTAAACTCGCTTTTTTTACGATATAGAAGAAGGTTTTTAGGGGTAGAAAAAGAATTTTTATTGTTTTTGTAAAAAAAATGTATATTAGTGAAGTAATTTATAACCATAGGAGATAAAATGGAAAAAATTGGCAAACTAGTTCAAAATGATTTAATTCCCGCAGTTGCAAAGTTGGATGATGCTGAGTTTGCAAAACTGCTTGACGCAGAGAATGCGAGAAGAATTTTTGGGCTTAGAAGTGAGGCAGACTCAATTCCTTTTCTGAAATTGCAGTCAGAAGTTAATGAAGATAATCAAAAAATTAGGTATTATCAATCTGCACCCATAAAACGCCCTGATGGGAAGGTTTACTTGATGACATCCCAGTGGTATGACGGCTCATTGAGTAATGTAAAAGCATGGTTGAAAAATAATGAAGCGCGAATAAAGCAGAAAAATGCTGATAAGTTTGTTCACGAAACTGCAAAGACTTCTTCTGATATTGACTGGGAACCTGCAGTAGAAGGCAAACCCCAGTTTGGCATGTTTACGGACATCCGCGATGGCCAGAAATATAAATGCTTTAAAATCGGCAACCAAGTTTGGATGGCTGAAAATTTGCGTTATGAAGGAGGATGGGCTACAGTAGAAGGGAGCCTTGAAAATTTGGATGAGGGCCTTCCTGAAAGATTCCTAAAAGAGGGTGAATCCTTGAAATACACATGGGCTGCTGTGATGAATATGCCTAGTTGCATGAACAAGATTGCATTGCCGCTTTATGATAAAATGGTAACTGAAGGATACGAATCTTCCTGGAACTCCAATGATCCGTTCAAGGGGACTAAATATCAGGGCATCGCCCCGATAGGGTGGCATATTCCTTCTGTTTCGGAATTTATGGTGTTAAAAGAAAATATAAAGAATAAGATGGCGAAGCCCGAAGAAGATGCTGAAAAATTGATGGGAGGCTTGTTTGAGGATGGTGTTCCATATGAAGAAGACGATTCAGTCTCACGTCCAGTGTGGTTGTGGACTGTGAATGAAACTGGCTCTGATTCTGCAGTTGTTTTTATTACGACTGGTTGGGAAAATCGTCCCTTGTTGGAAAACAAGTCGAATCACTATTTCCTCCGTTGTATCAAGAACGCTGATTAATATCTGCCAAGATATAGGGGCGATAAATTCGCCCCTTTTTTATAAGTTTACTAAGGATGAAGGTTATTTGCTATGAGTGATTTTTCGGGGCCAGTCGAGGCGATTGTGGCTTTGTATGAAGCTGGCAAGGATATTTCGAGTATTTACAAAGTGCTTTGGAAAGAGCTAAAAACATACTGGTCGGAATCTAAAATAAAGGATCACCTCAAAATATACAAGTATCTTAAGGCAACAGGCCAGTATCATGCTCCGGCCGATGTTGAACTGTTCGAAGGCGACATCGACGCTCTGTTGGCAGAAATGTCTTCGCAAAAGAATGGTAGAACTAAATCATCTACGCATGCCGAAGAATACGAACCGGAAGATGACTCTGATGAAGAAATGGAGACATCCGAAGAAGTCGAGGATGTAGTAGAACAACCTCGGCCTGTTCGCAGGCTACCCTGTGTTCTAATGACCGAAACTCCATTGCAGAAGAAATTCTTCAAGTGGCTTACCAAGCAGGTTAAGCCGAATGTTCTTAACAGTTATAAGACGGGCTTACGCAAGGTTCTCGATGATGCTCAAATGGAATTTGACGATTTTGCGCCTCTCGCCGAAACTGTGCTGCCTGACTATTATGCGGGTGGTGCGAAAGCGAATGTAGGGGATCAGTCGTCTGGTGCGGCCCGTGCATCCGTTCGTAAGTTGGCCGAATTCATGAAAACCCAGGAACCGAAAAAAGAGGTCCCGAAAAAAGCTGTTGCAGAGAAACCTGCTCGAAAGGTAAAGGAAAAGGAGCCGAAGGCGGTTGTTCCTGCAAAAAAGACTTGTTCGAGCATGTCAAAAAAAGCAAAGGTTCTGGACGTCTCCGAGGTTGAGGAACCGCCCAAGAAGATTTCTCAGGAGAAAAATCCTGCTCGTGAGAAAGTCCTTCCCAAATTGGACAAGAAGGCGGAACAAGAGATATTTGCCGATCCTTCAAAGTCCTTTAACGCCATGAAAAAAGCGGTATCCGTTATTGCCAAGGGTATTGGAAAGGCTTTGTTTATTTCGGGAAATGGCGGAATCGGCAAGACCTATGCGGTCAGCAGTGTGCTGGAGGCCTATGGCCATAAGCGTCCGGTGGATTACAATATCCTGAAGACGAAGTGTACGCCGATTAATGTCTATAAGTTTCTTTACAAGAATCAGAACAAGATTTGCGTATTTGACGACTGTGATTCCGTTTTGCAGAATGTGGAGGGGCGTTCCGTGCTCAAGAGCGCCTTGGATTCCGACGACGTCCGCGAAGTGTTTTGGGGCTCCGATAGCAAGGATGTTGTAGATACGACAGATTGCATGGATAATGACGAAGTTGCCGAATGCTTGGAACGTTGGTCTAAGAAGCATGATGGTCGCATGGGAATGCCGAACCATTTCTTCTTCAATGGCTCGGTAATCATTATCTCGAATATGAAAAAGAGTGAAATCAAGAAATTGGATGAAGCTCTTGTAACCCGAGCTACGTCAATAGAGGTCCTGCTCACAAATTCCGAAATTTTGGATAGGCTAAAAGGCCTTTTGAATAATTTCAAGATAACCGATGCTGCTGGGCGCGACATCTCCGACAAAGCAAAGAAAAAGAAGGTTTTTGACTGGATTAGTTCCAAGGAATTCCTGAACGACCCGCGGATGGAAGGCAAATCACTCAACTTTAGGCTGTTCATCAACACGTACAAGGCTCTGTATGCCGGTGATGATGAATCTGACGATTGGAAACAGGCTGCTTTCCAGGGATAAATTTTGAATATGATTTAGAATTATAAAACAAAAAGGAAAATACCATGCAGGAAAATCAGTTTAAAAAGTGGCTTGAAAGCAAAGGACATAACAGTCGAGTTGTCTCTAGTGTCTTGTCTCGCTGTGGAAAGATTGAGAGTGAGTTAAAGCTTGATCTGGATAAAGAATTTATAACTGATCTGGGAACAAGTCTGTTGGAAAAACTGAAGTATTCTGCAGATGATGAGCGGCATTCTCGTGCGGCGCCTCGAGGATTAATTGTGAATGGAAGTATTCGCAAAATTTTGGCTTCTTTAAAAAGTGCAGCGAAGTCGTACATGGATTTTAAGAAGGGCTCATCAAATAAGGTGACTTCCAATCCCAAATCAAAGTCTTCCGCGACCGTTAAGGCAATTGATAAGAATGATGTAGTTGACTTTGAGTATTTGAAGAAAGCCTTTGGCGTCTGGCTTGATGAAAAAGAAATCCTGTCAACTGCGGCTTCTATAGCATCGTATCGCTCCTATATAAATCAGTTGCACGATGGCTATAATGAAAAATATGGATCGGGTTCTTTTGAAAATGTTATTTCCGCATACAAAAGTAAGTCGAAAAAGGATATATCAAAAGCATATGTTGATGTTATTGTTTTTATAAATGAGCAAAAACAGGTAAATCGTAAAAAGTGGACTGATATTGGCAGCGGTTTTAATCAGTTCGATTCTTTCTTGAATGAAGAATTTGATGTCGAAGGATATGAAACTGATGAAAAACGAACGAAAAGTGTAAAGGAAATAACATATCCTGAAGTTACTCCGCAAAAGATTACTAAAGAAAAGAAAGTACGTGTTTCAAGAGAGATAAGCACGGCAGAAGGTGTCCTTGAAGAGTTCTCTCTGAAAGAACTGTTTAATATTTTTAAGAACCGTTTGAAAACGCAGAGTCGTTATTACCCGACAAGTGTTGATTTGCTGTTTCCAGTTAGATTGATTACGGCCATATTCCATAAGGCGAAAGACAAAGCGTTTAATGAATGGATGATGTCTGGATTGCGTGATATGATCGTATTGGGAAAAGACGAAGCCTATCGTTTTGAAGATGTTGAGAAAATGTGTCTCTTGAACGATAAACGCGTAATGGTTGTCTTGAAAAATTCAAAAGTATTTGAATTGTATACTTATAATGCGGAAGGAAAAAAGGTTGTTCCTCTTCGTACTCAATATAAGGGTGATATTTCTATAGATCATATAGTCTCTTTGGCAGAAAAAATGAAAAAACATAAGAATGAATTGCCTGCCTTTAGAGAAATGACGCAAATCTATCATGAATTTGAAAGGGCGTCAGCAACAAAGTTGAATCCTAGGGCCGAACGAACTTGGAAAAACGACTTGCTGAAAAAGTATTCTAGTGAATTGTGTTCGAAAAAAATGCGTAATGCAATTCTGAATGATTTGAATACTTTGGATTTGCATTACGTTTTGATGGATCAGCGCGAAAATTCTAAGAAAGGAAAGAACTAGTAAGGGACTGAACAACGGAAAGAAGGGCAAAAATGAATCAGAATAACCTAGAGCAATTAACCAAGGATTACATCCATAACTATCTGCGCAACGAGTACATGGACGATCTCCGCTTCATATTCCAGAAGGATTATGAGCGGGAAGGTGGACGCCGCCCGTGGTTAACATTCGAGAATGCCGCTGATGCGAAATCTAAAATTGATAATCGTGCTGAAACTGATCCGCTGAGGCATTTCGTCTTTTCAAGCATTTTCCTGTATCAGTTGATGGCCTACATCACGATTAAGGACGATATGAACCACAATGGTTATAAATCTCCCAATGAAGCCGCATATGAAGAGTTCATGGACTCTGACAAATTTCAAGAATTTCTTGACCATTCAGGATGGCCTGATTTTGGTTTGGATATATGGCAAGAATTTTCGGCAAAATATTCACAGAAAAAGATCAATGGCTTGAACGAACTCTTGGATCGTTATGGTTTGGTGATCCCTTTTCTTAATTACCGGTTTCAGCTCGCAAGTATCTTTGATGTGTTGCAGAGATTGCTACAAGAAGAGTTGTCTCGCCTAGACGTTTCTAAGGAAGTAAAAATACGTATCGTTGACTGTGCAAATGAAAACTCCCAAAAAGTGCTGTCTATTTTGTTAAATACAAAGACCCCCGTTGTAGAGGATTATTTGCAGCATGAATACAAAGAAGATATTAAGAATATCTTTGAGGATAGGGAAAAAGGGTGGTTCGGCATAGATGATTATGAACGAACTGAAAAGTGGCTTGATGCCGAAAAAAGGAACTTGGCTTTGTCCGAAGCAAAGCCCGGTCGTCACTTTGTTCTATCAAGTGTTCTTTTGTTCCATTTCGCAGTTGGTGTTGCGATTAATGATGAAAGGGATTATAAGCATACCTTCTCCGAAGGGATTGATGAATTCTATGGAAGGTTGACGGGGTGGCCTCGGATAGGGTTGAACTATTGGAAAATACTTTCCACAGGTGACTCTGAAGAAGGATTTCAACCAAAACAAGTTAATTACATCTTAGACCACTTCGGTCTGATGCGTAATGGAATTCCTGATAGGTCAAGTGAATTTGTATTGTCCTGTATCTTCGATACAATGCTGGGGCTGTTGGACGATGCCTTGCTCAAATGGAATGTTTCGGATGAGGCTAAGGTAGGTGTTTCAATTAGGGTTCAGTCCCATTTGAATGGAATCAAGAAGATTTTGAAGTCAGGTTACAAACCATTTTAACATGTCCTAAATTGAAATGTAATTCGCTCCCTTGACAAAGGGAGCTTTTCTAATGTCAAATACTGACTTTGCAAATATGGCTTTTTTTACTATATTTACTCGGCTTTGGTGAAATAGAATTTAATAGAAATTGTGGGTTTTTGTTTGAGAAAAATTTTAGAATTTTTCGATTTTTTCACTGTATCCCCCAAATTTCAATCTTTTTTCCAAAAAAAATTTCAAAAAAAGGAGACGCTATGGTTAAAGTTTTCGCTTACGACAGAAAACATCTCATGCATCTAATCAAAAAGGCTATCGAGGAAAATGGATATGAATGCGATTTGAATTTTATCGATGT
>Ga0247610_10002879_pt1 | contig 19373 bp, 25 predicted proteins | sample 174DNAGHGhighgp2_FD_193483 | JGI IMG/M metagenome (GOLD analysis project Ga0247610, IMG submission 193483) | Sheep rumen microbial communities from Palmerston North, Manawatu-Wanganui, New Zealand - 1742 DNA GHGhigh gp2 | ecosystem: Host-associated > Mammals > Digestive system > Stomach > Rumen...
CAACTGGGAGTTGAGCGTGTTGTTCATCGGCCAGTAGGGTGCCGATTTGCCTTTCACTGTGCCGACGGCTACCTGTAAGCCGCCGTTGGTGCTGATAACGTAGAAGTTCGCACCGATTTGAAGTTCTGAAAAATTATTCATAGTCATAGTTCTTTTGATTGTTATACTTCTTGTTAATTATGTCGTTGCCGGAGCGGGTGTGCTCATCAGCTGAAGGATGTTGTTGCCGAGGTCGTTGAACACTTCCAGTACGCCTGTCCCCTGAAGGTCGGCCACCGTCACGGGCTGGCCTCCGAAGAAGGTCAACTGGCGGGTGTTGCCGTTCAGCGAAAGCGTCACGGGAAGCGCGGCATCGGTTCCTGCCGGAATAGCCGTACCGATACGGACGTAGATTGTCCCGGTCGGTGCTATGTTGCGGTCGCCCATCGAGAGATTCACGGCAGTAGTCCCCACGGTGATGTTCGTCACCATCAGGTACGGCACGTAACCGTCAACAAACGGCACTTGGTTACAATTACAGTTGCAGCAGTTCATGTCTTGCCTCCTTTCTCGTTTAGAAACCGCCGCGATAATTGTAGCCGGGATAGCCGTTGAAGCCGGGCCAGTTGCTGTTGGGTGTGTTGTTCACCACCTGAAGGTTGGGGTACTGCACGGGCACGGTGTTCGGCATCTTGTCGAGCATCTCCTTGACGGTGTTCTGAATCGGAGCCAGCTGTGCGTTCACGTAGCCAAGAATCTGAGAGGTCTGTGCGTTGATGTTGTCCTTCGTGCGAAGCTGGCTGATTTCGTCGGCCTGCTTGTCGATGATGGCCTGCATGTCGCGCTCACGGGCATCGCAGAATTCTTTGATCATGGTGGTCTTCAGGTCGGCAATGGCATCCACCTGACGCTGGCCCTGTGCGTTGATGCTGCCCTTCAGGTCGTTGGTCTGCTCGATGATCTGGATGCGTCCCTCGTAGCCCTGCTGGGTGGTCAGCAAGCGGTTGTCGCAGCAGCATTGAGCGAGCTGAGAAGCGAGGTTGCAATCGCCCTGCTGGAGTGCGTTGATGACCTGAAGGAATCCCATGCCGTTGGCACTTGCGAGTCCGGCGATAGCAGACTGTACGCTCTGAATGGCAGGAAGTACGGTGGCGTAGTTCTGCCCCATCGAAGAAGCAAGGTTCTGGATGGCTGCACGGCTGGAATCGCCCTGTGCCGTGACGGCCTGGAGTGCGAGCTGGGTGTCAACAGCGGGACAGCCACAACCGCCACAGTTGCCACGGTTTCCGTAGCCGTTACCGAAGATGTTGGGGAAGATGCTTGCGATGACGGCGAAGCCGAGAATGTCCGTCAGGCTCGTCTGGCCGTTACCGTTGAACAGACCACCGCCGTTTGCTACTGGGAGAATCATTCCCCCGTTCTGATTGCCTCCGTTCTGAGGCAGTTGGATGATTTCTGAAGGCATAGTGCTTAGAAATTTTAATTGTTAAACTTATACATACGGCACTTTGCCGTACACTTATCGTTTGTTTTATTGCTTAGGGTTTACCGAAAGCCCGCAGGCTCGGTCATGGCTGTTGCTGTTGCATCGCCGCCGTCCTGCGGGCCGATTATCAAGAACTATGAACTTGATGTGCGCGTGTTAGTCGCCAATCTCGTTGCTGCTGGAGCCGGTCTTGCTATAGACCACGAAGCCGTCGGCACCGTCCTTCAGCACGGTCATCGAGAAGTCTGCGTTGATGGTCACGATCACCTCGTCGGTGTCGGCTGCCAGTGCAGAGGTGGCATCAATCGAGAGACGGATGTTGCCGTGCTGCATGGTGGGCAGGTACTTGAAGTTGCCCAGGCCGATGTTGTGACCCTCGAGCGCACCCTTCTGGGTGGCACGGTTGATGGCGTTGTTGGCGATGACGGGAATGCCCAGCAGACGGTTGTCGTTGCCAATGAGCATGATGCCTGAGCCTGCATCCAGCGGAGTGACCTTGGCCAGCCAGAAGTCGGCAGCACCCATCACGAATACCACGTTGTCGAGCTTGATGTTACGAGAGGCGAGTTTGCCAATCATCTCAGCAGCGACTTCCTTGGTCAGCGTGGTGTAGGTGCCTGTCTGCTTGCCCGGCACGTAGCCAGCCTGGCCGTAGGTGCCCTGCTCGGCGTTCTGTGCGAAACCGCCGTACAGTGTCTCGGTGGCCTTGGTGGTAGAGGCTGCGGCCCAGTTGATCTTGTCGCGCAGAGCGTTGGCGACGTGTGTCACGATGTAGCCCTGCAGGTCGAAGGCAGAGTTCTCCAGCACCTGATTGCTGACGCGGACGCGGAGCGTGAGGCGGTTCTGGATAGGTGTCTGCTTGTCGAGCGAGATCTTGCGCTCGGTGGTCTTTGCCAACTCGTTGGCGAAGACGGCTTCCACGCCACCGGCGAAGGCCCACTGAATCTTGTTGCCTACCACGCCCGTTGTCATGGGCACACCGGCGGTCAGCAGGATGTCGTCGTCCTTGCGCTCAGTGTCGATGAGGTCAACGACGGTGATGCCCTGCACGTAGTCGGTGGTGTCGGCGGTACTGATGGCCTCACGGTTGAGAGGCAGCACAAATGAGTCACCCTTCTTGGCGGTCTTGATGAACTCGCGCAGCTGGGTGTTCACATCCACCTTCGGGGCAGAGGTCAGCGAGCGGTTCTGCTTCTCGTTGAGCAGCATCTTCGACTCGCGCTCCACGGCCTTGTACTCTACTTCGAGGCTCTCGCGCTCTGCGGTCTTGGCTGCACGGTCCTCGTCGGTCAACTCACGGTTGAGCAGGTCGTTCTCGACCACGCCCAGTTTGTCGGAAAGCTCGCGCTGGTATGCCAGAGCGGCTTCGACGTTTTCAAACTTTTTCTTCATGTCCTAAAACGTTTTAAGGGGTTAATAATTGAAGTTGTCTAATTCCATCTCACGGCGACGCTGCTCCTGCAGCATCTTGATTTTCTCGCGCTCCTGTGCCAGTTCCTTCTCGTGGCGTTCGCGCTCCTGCTGGAGGCGGGCTTCCTCGTCGGCCTTGCGCTTGGCTTCCTCGGCCTCACGCTTGGCTGTCGGGGTCTCGTTCCACAACTCACGGGCGTTGACGGTGGTCTGACTGTAGGCGGGATCCATAGCCAGCGTGAAGGCCGTGATGCTGCGGAACTTCTTGTGGGTCACGCGCACTTCCTTGCCTGCGCCGCGCTCCTCGATGTCGTACACGTCGGGTCGGAACTCAAAGGAGCATCCCGTGTAAACTCCAGCGCGTACCATCTCCAGGGCACGGTCGCCGATGTCGCACTTGGGTATCTCAGCCCAGAAGTTCACGCCCTTGCCGTCCACGTCGATGTGGAGGTTTCCGCGTCCCTCACGGCTGCGGGCCACGGTGTCCTTGCGGTCATGGAGCAGGTTGAGCTTGATGTCCTGAGTATTCAGGAACGCCATCTGTGCTGCCTCCGGCTTGATGACCTCGCGGAACTTCACACCATGCTCGTCGAGCACCTCACTCTCTGCGTTGAAGACAATCGCCGTGCCCTGAATGATACGGCTCTCGCCCTCGCGCCCCTCGACTTCGCGGATGCCGATGTCGAGGTTGAAGGTTCTGATTTCGTTCTTGTTCTGTTCCATGATCTTTATCTTTTTTATATGGTGAATTTATTCATTTATCGCACGTTTTGTGGTCTTGGGTTTACCCGCAGCCTTTCCTGCCTTTTTCGGCTTTTTGCCAACACCCAAGATTTCCTCCTTTTCAGGTGTTCGCTCGTTGATGTTAAAGAAATGGTCCACGGCGTTAGCCTTGCGGTGGTCGTTGTGTTCCTGGCTGACATTGATAAAGCCACGATTTATTTTTCCGACATACTCCTCAGCTGTCTTCGTCAAATAGTGATCAATCCACGCTACCTTATGCACAGGTTTGATGGCAGGATAGAGCGTCACATCTTCTCCAACGGCATTGACCACTTTCAGTTTACCTTTGAACGACGGCACATGTGGCTGTACTTCGAAATGCAATCCCGTCAGACCGCCACGCACGAATGACTTGACGAACTCGGTGCCGTTTTCGAGGCTTGGCTTCTCCTTGGCAACAGTGAATCGCTCGGCCATTGGTCGCGGGTCATAATGCACCAGTCCTGAGTCGGTCATGATGCGCCACGATAACAGCACCACGTCGGCCTGCATTGTATTGAGGTATGTTGGAAGGTCGCCATCGACACGTACCAATTCGTCGGCATCTAAGAAACCTATCCATCCGTATTCATTGCCGTGCTTTTCGTAACAGTCTGAGTAAGCCATGACCTGTGCGCCGACACCCTCGTTGGTGTAGTCGATTATCTCTACCGCGTCGCCGTAGCCGGTCAGCACCTCGGCAAGTCGCTCGTCACCCTCGCGGCTGTTGTCATAGAGGAATATTTTCTTCACACCCAGACTGATGTAGTGGTCGCACCATTCACGCAGATACGGATTCTCACACCTTACGATGATGCACACCGCCACGTCCTTTGACTGCACGCGAGGCTGTTGCACCTCTATCTTGTCGGTATCGTTCACAGCCCATAGGTGGCGGTGGCTGTTAATCCACGCCATCTGAGCGTTCAGGTTATCCTGCTTCCACGAGCCGCCGCCGTAGTGCTCCACGAAGATCCGGATGTCAACATGCAAGCCTTTCAGTCGCGGGCGTTTCTTCAGCACATCATCGAGCAGACATGCACCCGTATCCATCCAGTTTCCACGGTCGTTGCGGTCGGCTTTCAGTCCCCAACAGCGGTCGGGATCAAAGTATCTTGCGCCTTCTCGTGTCAACATCGGCACATTCATCCAGCACAGCATCGGCATGATGCGCGGCACGTCAAACGGGTTACCACTCTGATGCCACTGCACGAAGCCGACAAAGCTGTATTCCTCACGGAAGAACTCGTCGATGGGTTTCTTCAGCAAGATGTCGCTCTCCATCAGCACGAAGCCCTCCGGCAGCAGTTCCCATAGCTTTTGTACCGTCACGATGTGCTTGGCACTGCCCCACACAGACGACTGATAGATGCCGACGCTGGGGTTGCGGTTTGGGTACTCTGCCAAGAACTTATCGAAGTCAATGACCTGACTGCGCGTGTTGTCAATCACCTCCACGCCGTCCAACTTCGCCGTGAATGGTCGTGCCTGAATCACCTTACCGTCAGGCAAAGTCAATGTCGCAGAGTTATCAAAGACGATAACCCTGTAATCTTCACCCCCATGCTTGCGCAGACTCTTGATACCAGCCTCCGTCAGTTCCGGCGTGTTGAAGTGGATGATGGCGATTGTCTGTTTCTTCTTCATAGTCCAAAATATTTGCGGATATTAAACTTCCCGTCCTGGTCTTCCAGTCGGTTGACGGCCAACTTATACACCAATCTCAGCAGCCGCTCGTCGCGGTCGTTGGCGTGGATGGCCTCTTTCAGAGATTCGCCCTCGTCGCTCTGAATCATCAGCATCGTCGTAAGCAGGGCGTAGAGGTTGAAGTGTGGCGGCACGTCGGCGGGCAGTCCCATCGACTGGAGCGAGGCCGTGAGGCCCTGCATCGTCCATGCGGGCTGTGGCACCATCTGGGCCACAATGTTCTTGGCCTCCTGTTCGGTCAGTCGGTTGGTGTAGTCGGTGGCGGAGTTGTCGTCGAGCAGGACGAGTGCCTGTGCGGCCACTTGCGGCTCATACTTGAACATCCACCCCATCACGCGCTTCACCATTGCGCCCAGACGCTCCATCTGGCGGGTGTCGCCGCTCTGGATGATGCTGTCGTAGCGGCTGAGGAATTGCTGTTCCATCTGTTGCTTGTCCATAGTCTTTATTTGTCGTTGATGATAATCTGCATCTTGAACTCGATTTCGTTCTTCTGATAGTCGTCGTGGAAGGTCTCTGGCAATATCTGGTAGGTCTTGCCGCCGTACTGGATGCGGGAGCGCATGGTGACTTTATCGTTCCACAACATTCGCACATTCTCCACGCCATAGACATCGAGCGAGCCGTTGTTCATGGCACGGTTGCCCTTCGCCCATGATACGTTTGCCCACACCGTGCCGACCGGCTCCCACTCCACGCCTGCGGAGTCGATGCCATACTTGCCGACCGTCTGCTCCTTGCGGTTCAGGATGGTCACGAGTTTGTTTCTGAATCCTGATGAATATGCCATACGCTAATCGGTTGAATTAGTACCTGGGGTTTACTGCGTGAAACTTACCTACCTTTCTTTGTTGCTCTTAGTAGGGTATCTTTCGGAAGAATCCCTATATTCTTGTCAGAGAATAACTATGTTCTTGTCAGAGAATAACTATATTCTTGTCAGAGAATAACTATGTTCTTGCCAGAGAATAACTATCAACTTTCCTCGCCCTCCTTCGGCGGTTCCTGCACGGGGTTGTTGTCGGGCTTCGGCTCCGTTGCGCCCTCGCTCTTGGCGATAAGAGCCTTCAGCGTCATGAGGTTGGCACTGGCCATCGGCTCGTCGCCGTTCTCCACCGCCGGACGGTCGTACTGCTGGCGTATCTCGTTAATCGTCGAAGCACCCGTCTGGAGCATAATCTGGTCAACCTTCGCCTGTGCCTCTTTGTCGAGCCGCATGAGTGGCTGTTCGCACATGTGGAACCGTCGCATTCCGAAGTCGTACTGGTTCAGCAGCTTGGAATTGAACTCCTGCTCTATCTCCAGCACATCGGGCTGGATGGTCCATTGCAGCAACTCCATTCGTGCGTTCTGATAGGTCGTGTAGTGCGAGTTGGTGTCTTCCATCAGCAGCGGCCGTTGAACACCGTAGAACCTACAAACGTCGTTGATACCCATGCCCAGCACCTCAATCATCTGCTGGTCTTGCGCCGACATGCTGATGTTGTGGAGGGCAGACAGCCCACGGATGCCCACCACGTCCTGCTGGTACATCTTCGTGTTCAGTTCCTTGGCGTAGGAGTCTATCTGTTCCTTGTTCAACAGTCCGAATGACAGCGTACCGGCACCCTGCGCCGGTTTCTCCTCGCCGATGATGAGTTTCACACGTCCGCCCTTTGCAGCCGTTTCCAGTGCCTGGTTCGTCTCGGTCTTGATGAGCGAGAGCGTGTCAAAGGCATAGTGCAGCGTGGAAATCCCCCAGCCGTTGGTCATCTTGTAGGTGTTGGGGATGTGGATCACGTCAGACGCTTCCACTGCATCAATATTCATGATGCCCCGGCGGGTGTAGTATTGCACCCTGTACGTGCCGTCGGCCTCGTTGTAGCCAGCACCGAAGCAGAGCCACAACGCCACGGGCCATCCCCGGTCGTCGCGCTCGATGTAGGCGATGCCGTTACCGTTCTGGAGTTTCGAGATGACCAGTCCCTGCATAAAGGCCGAAGCCGTCATCATCGGGTTCGGACGCACTTGCAGCAGGTAGTTCAACTGCTGCCCGTAGGTGACATACTGACTGCCCACGGCTCCCACTTCCGGGACGAAATTACCGCCCTTTTTGTCGAGCTTCTGATACTGGAGCATAAACTGCCCCTCCGTCTTGGCTATCAGCCCGACGGCACGATAGACGGCGGGGACGGTCAGTGCTGCCTGTGGCGTCAGCACATGGCGGACGTGCGACTGGAACGAGCCGCTTTCGCCCGTAGCCTTGCTGCTGGTGGTTTCCGGCTCAGCCGCATTCGTCTGGTCAGTGGTCTCGCGTACAGCCATCAACGGCATGTCGTCCATCACCTCGCGCTGAAAACTATTGAATCTAGAAAAATTGCCCATATATACGTCTTTTCAAATCGGTCATTTTGCCGTTATGGGTTTACCCGTCGGCACGGAACCGACGGGCACACGATGGACTACACGTCGATGCTCTCGGCAAACTCATTGTAAGCCTTGAACTCGGCATATTCCGCTGAGTCATACTGCAACGTGGCCTTCAGCACCTTGGCGAGAGTCTTGCGCAGGATTTTGGTTTCGTCGCCGTTGGGGTGAATCTCACTGATGACGGAATCCTTCACCTTGTGCGGGTCGCGGGCGTCGGGCACCTGATAGATGTCGTACTGATACTCCGTGCGCTCTTCCTGGGTCTCTGGGTCGGTAACCTTGACCTCGCGCTCGTTGGTGAACACCTCACCGCTGTTGTCGCCGGTGAGCTTGTGCAGGCCCAGTGCCTGCTTCTCGGGGAAATTAGCTGTGTACATAATCGTTGTTATTTAGGGATGTTGAATTGTTTGCGAATCATTTCCTCTTCCTCGGCATCGGTATATACGGTACCGTCGTAGTAGAAGCCGCTCCAGTCGTGTACTATCTTCATGTCGCGCATGGGGATGTCGTTCCGTGTCTTCGTGTCGAGATATTTGCATATCTTCTGTTCGCCCGTCGAATAGACTATCAGTCCCAGCCCGTCGGCAAGTGCCTGAATGTGATAGTAACTGTCGCAGTCCTTCTGGTTGCTGCTGCGCTTCTGGAAGTCAACGATGGTGTGGGGGATGCCCTCCATCGTCTCAATCTTCATGGGTCGCCCGGCAAATGGGCGACGGATTTTCTGTTCTGAGTTCATAGTTCTGTTGTCTTGATATTGTACTCGTTTCTTCAGTTCCTTGGTGTCGGCCACTCCGATGATGCCATTGTACGAGCCCATGCTGCGCTCACGGTGGCGAGCCTTCACGTATCGTTTCTTGGTGCGCTGGGTCAGGTGGACATAGCCGCGCCCGAACTGGTAGCCGCAGAAAATGATGGGCTGATACTCTTTGCCAGGCTTAGCGTCGATGGGGCGCACATACATCGGCTTGTAGTGCAGTCGCATCTGCCTGGCCCATATCCGCATATCGCGGCGCAGATTGTTCAGCGTCTTCTTATCCTTGCTGAAGGCTATGAAGTCATCAGCGAAGTTCACCAGCGCGATGCGCTTCCCGTACTTCTCCTTGGCCTTGCGGATGGTGACCGACATATTGAGATTGGCGATAAGGTGACTGAATGGGTCACCGATGGCGAGCCGCTTCTGGTTGAAGAGGTGCTGACGGATCACCGCCCTTGTGCGCTTATCCTTCACCTGTCGCTCTATCAACTCCATGCTGATGACATTATCCACATGGTCGTAGAACTTGGAGATGTCGCCTTGCAGATAGTGCGTCAGGCTTCGGTCGTTCAGCAGCACCCGCATGCGTGCCACCACCTGATGTCGCTTGTCGCTGGCGAGCACTCCGCATCCGGGCAGTCCGCCCAACATGTCGTCGGTCATCTGGCGCAGGATGAGCGGCTCGATGGCATCCTTCACGGCATTCTGCACACATCGGTCTTCATAGGGCAGCACGCTGATGTCGCGCTCCTTCTTCTTGTCGCGCAGGCGGAAGTGGCGGTAGTCACCCACTCGGTATGTGCCACGATAGAGTTCCGTCTGCTTGCGCTGGCAGAAGCCGTCCACATCGGCCATGACCTCCACCACCTCGCGCTTGGCGCGCTGGCGGCTGCTCTTGGCCGAGTAACTGTCATAGACGGCAGCCGGCATCCCGGTCATGATGTTTTGCCATGTGCTGATGCTCATACTTCTTCTGTTTTTGTTCTTGACCTGCTGCGCCGATTGTCACTTTTGACTATGTGACAGCCTACCCTTTCCTTTGCTATTGCTTGCACGGTCGGCTGGTGGTCTTGGCACCTTTTCTTTGCGTTGTTCCGCTCTCCATCGTCAGCGAGGCTCTGCACCTGCCTCTTCATGCTCAGGTCAAAGCAATCGAGGGCTTATGTATTTCGTTACTGCGTTACAGTTGCCGAAGCCGATGTTCGAGTTCGCATTCGAGGGCGAATTGTTAGCGTTCATCGTCAACGGGGACAGGTTCGTTTTGTTAGCGTTGTTGCCGCGGCGAAAACCACGAACCGACGGATCAGTGCAGCCGCCTTATCATTCTGTGAAAGAACTCAACCTCACCAGCTCGCGGCTACTCCGATTCGCTTGCCCCTTTTGGCGGCTGGCCTGGATTTCTGCTTCGTCGATGCGGGGCCGCACCTCCACACTATACTGGCAAATTGCCGTCTGGGGTTTACCCGACGGAAAAAACGAGGCCATCCCCGTTAATGGAGATGACCTCGATTTTCATATTTTCTGCGCAGACCGCCTTGCGGCGGTATCTTCACCCCTCCTTTCAGTCGGGGCCGCGCTGTCGCGCGGGTTTTCGTTTTCGGCCCTCGCTACGCTCGGGCGGTTTACGTTTTCTTTTTCGGGCGGGTCACTCGCTTCGCTCGTGACGGACGTTTACGTTAGCGAAGGCTGCAGCAGGTGCCGAAGCCGACGTTCGAGTACGCATACGAGGGCGAATTGTAAGCGCCCATCGCCAACGGGGACAGGTACGATGCGTTAGCGAAGGAGCCGCGGCGAAAACCACGAACACTCTTCTTGCCTGCTGGTGCTGCGCCGCCCGTGAACCAATTGTACTTACCCACGTAGGTATGCAGACCTGCGCCGGTCTTCAGGTCGTTTGTGCGAGGCAGCATGAATGCACCGTCGAGATAGTCGCGGGCGTAGCCTTCGCCTGCTGCCACCTCCAGCACCATCGGGTAGCGACCTTCAAAATCAAAGGTGCTCTCTACATCGATGTCTCCGCTGACAGTCTTGAGCAGTTCGTCCTGGTTGCGCTCCAGGAAGCAGCGGTAGTTGCGGTTCTCGTCCTCGGTCATCACCAGTCCGCTGACCCACCACGATGGCGACACTTGGGTGGTCACGCCGTGGAGCAGAGCCGTGGAGAAGATGAAGTCGATACGCTTGCCAGTGAGATGCGTAGAACCGTCGGCGGGATCGATGGCGGCATTGGTGAACTGAGAAGAGAGCACCTTCCACACCACGCAGGTCATCTCGCCCTGGACTGGGCCACGGAAGCCGGGCACGGAGCGATACTTATACTTGTTGCCTTCGAACACGAACCACTCCAGCTCTCCCACTCCCTTGCGCACGGCATACGACACAGCCCTGTGAGCCTCCATCACGTGCCACGGATTGCGCCATGAGTTGACCATCGCGCCCGTATATTGATTGGTGATGCCGAAGGCATTGTTGACGCTGAGACTGAGATACACGAGGTTGTCTTGGCCGTTGACGTAGCGCAGACCGTTGCGGGCTTCCGAGCCGGCTGCCTCAAACACGGCGGCGTTGGCTCCATCGTTGCTCGAGAATCCACTGCCCATGAGCGCGGCATTGTGGGCGTCGAAGGTGCCACCCTCCGCGAGCAGCAGAGCCTGAAGGTTGTTGCAGACCTCGGCCGTCTGGTTCATGAATGGCACGGTCTTGGTGGTATCGGGGTTCATGTTCATCGCCCGCTGCTCGCCGTCTGGCAGGCTGAGGTCAGTGGTGTGCAGACCACCTGCGCCGCCCAGCAGGGTGGCCTCCGAGTCGTATTCCTCGGTGATGGCTCCAGTTTCCTCGTTCTGATGGTAGATATACTTTCCGACCATCGCCACGGGGGCTGTATATGAACCGTTCCAGGCTGGGTTGTAAACTGAGTGCATGCGGGTCACGTTGTCGGTGTCCTGATGCGCCACGCAGTAGTCGGGCGACATGCCGCCACGGTCTATCTCCTCGGCGTCGTAGCCGTGCCATGTGAATGGCTCTCGTGACATGAGGAACACGTCGTACTCCTGCCCCTCCACGGTGAAGTGGCCTGCGAGACGGTAGTACTTCTCGATGTTGCACACCATCACATCGCCCTCCGAGCCGTCGATGGCGTGCTGATTGCCCGCAAGGTCGAGGGCATGGCCTGTGCCGTCCTCGTAGCCCAGCTTCTGTAAGACGAAGAGAACCTTGCCAATCTGGTCGTCGTTGCCAGAAAGCTTTGTGCCTACCAGACAGGGGTAGAAGATCGAGAATGCCGATTCGCGGCTGAAGCCTCCCTCCTCGTTGAACTTGTAGTGACGGTAGCTCAGCGCGGGCGATGACGAGCCTGCCACACGCACGTATCCCTCTGCCAGCGTCTCGATGTCGGCCACCACGGTCTGAAGAGCAACGATGGCATCGGCATTGGACTTCTCGGCAGCTTCTGCGCGAGTCTTCTCGGCAGCCACGGCGTTGCTGATAGCCGTGTTCATCTGCTGTGTGGTGCTGTAGGCCGTCAGGGCTTGGGCAATGGCGGCATTCATCTGCGTAGTGGTGCTGTAAGATGTCAGTGCGTTGGCAATGGCGGATGATACCTGTGCGGCGGTCTGCTTCGGTGCCAGCAGGTTGTCCACCTGCGTCTTGTTATAGTATGACTCCAAAGCCGTGCTGATGGCTGTCGAAATCTGTGTGGCGAGGCCTGCGCTCGTGGGCAGCGCGTCGAGTTTAGTCTTCAGCGCAGAGGTGAAGTCTTCGGTGGAGAGCTGCTTGCCGCTCACCTTGTCCACCTTGTTTGCCAGCAGATTGTCCATGGCGGTCTTGGTGTAGTAGGCAGTCAGTGCGTTGGTGATGGCCGTATTGATGGCGGCATTCATCTGTGCTGTCGTCGAGTAGGGCTGGAGCGCGGTGTTGATGAGAGTCTGCACCTGCTCGGAGTTCACGAATGCCTTGATGGCCTCCTGGATGGCGGCGATGGCTTCGGCATGCTGCGGCACGAGATTCAGTCGCTGCTGTATCTGTTCGCCGGTAAGGGTAAAATCGAAATCTGCCATAATTCTTATGATTTTTTAGTTACTAATTATTTTTCAAAGCACGGAGCCGGCGACCGTTTACGTCGCGGAGGTAGTTCTGGAAGATGTCGCGCAGATAGCGGAACAGACTTTGCTTGTCGCTGCGGAGCGTGCGCTCGTAGGACACGTAGATACCCTGATAGATACCACCGTCGTCGCGCATCATCTGTGGCATCCTCGAACTGGTGTTCACGAAGCACAGCGGTTGCTGTTCCTTCTCCGTGCGGTAGCCGTCGGCATAGTCACCGTCGGGCACGTCGTAGGCACACTCCACCGTCACCACGCCCACCATGTCATTCGTCGGGAACGTAAAGAACCAGTTGCCCTGCTCGTCCGTCATCATCTCCGACTTTTGTATCACGAGCGTCCGTCCCTGCATGCCCCATTTGAGGGTCAGCGTAAACGGGTTCTCTGACATGGAGAATCCTTCTCGCTCGATGGCGATGCGGTACTTTGCCTCCTCGCCCTGCTGAATGATGTTTTTACTGTTGATCATATCTAAGATACTTTATATTTCACTTGTTTTGCCGTATTGGGTTTACTGCGGTATTCGTTCTTCAGCAGGATAGACCCTGAGAGCCTTGTCGCTACTGTCGCGGAGTGTCAGCAGATTCACGTCGCGGAGCGTCAGCATGCCCGTCTGCTGCACGATGGTGACTTGTGCCGAAGCCCGTCCGTCTGCCGTCCGCAAGGTGATGACTTGCTGGCGGTCGCTGCCCAGATTGTCGGTGGTTGACTGAACGGTAACTACTCCATCACCCTGTCCGTCGTAGGTCAGGGTGATGTCGCCGTTGCCGTCGGCCCAGGGGATGGTGAGTGTCTTTGCCATTACTCTACGGTCCAGTTGGTGTTAGACGTTACTGCGAACGATGCCGTCTTGCCCTGTGTAGCTGCATCCCAGTCGAGGTTGACAGTCTGCGGACTAACTTCCAGTGTCGCGTCACCAGCAGCCTGTGTGATGGTACAGGTGGCGGAGTGTCCTGCCGCATCGGTCACGATGAGCTGTGCTGTGCGCTCAGTCACCACGGGGTTCTTCGGGATAGTTGCGAACTGGATGCTGAATGGGAACTCCTGCCCCGCTCCGGGGTCGCCCGCAATGGCTGCGCCGTTGTTTGTTTGGAGTGAGTTGGCCAGATAGGTGGCTGGCAGCGTCAGCGGCAGCGAACCGCCTGAAGCGAGGGCAAAGGTCAGTTTCGATGAGTTGCTGACGCCTTCGATGGTGAGTACCGTCACGCCATCCTTCGAGACGGCTGCTGCACTCTGAATGGTTACAAACTCAGGTTTGCCTGCCTGGATGACCGTGCGCACCACGTCGGCCACGTTAGCTGCCTTGAAGGCAATCTGCGTCTGTCGCGGACTGCGCCCAGTGTTGTTGCTCACGGCGGTCACATCTACGGTGTCGTTGCCTGAGCCTGATGTCTTGCTTGGTAAAAGCCAATTTGCGTATGCCATATCTTTTTGGTTTTGATGATTATTCTATCCACCAGTTAAGCGTTGTAACTATCTCGTACCGCACTACATTGCCAGGCGTGACCCACTGAAGCGTCTGCGCCTGCTCAGGCTTGACCCTGATGGGCTTGTAGAGGTTGCGACGCTCATCAAGTTGCGCATTGACCTGGATGCCGTTCGGTACGCTCCACGTTCGCGGATGTGCCTGACGTGTCAGCAGCCTAATGCAGCCACGAACTGAACCTGTGATGAGTCTTGCGCTGTTCATCCTCTGATTGATATATGTGGGTTAATGCGAACAACCGACTTGCGGAATCCGCTGGGGAAGTCTTTATCGGGAATCTGGAACGTCACCTTCACCATGAGCGTGCCAATGCCATAGTCGTCGGTGTTGATAATAACCACGTAGTCGCCCTCGTCTGTCAGTATGCACTCCGTCTTCTTGAACGTCTTCTTCTTGTCCTTTGCGTCGGCATTCATCACTTCCACCGAGAAATCCACGTCTTGCATGGTGAGATCGTCCGGCAGTTCCGATGTGATGAGTATCTTCTCTTGCGAGCCGAGCGTGACCGTCTGCTGCCTAATCCCGCAAGGCTCGGAAGTTAGCCGCATATACGGCTTGATGAGCAGGTCGAAAGCGTAAGGCACGCTACTCAGGTTTTGAGCCGACGAAGGCTCACGGTGCTGGTACGATTCTCCCACCAGCAGCATAGCGGCTTGAACCAGCGGAGCCGGCACTTCGCCGTAACTTTCCAACAAATCGTGGTAGCTGCGGTTCAGCAGGTTCAGCAAGGTGTCCTCAGCTGCCTTGCCATACTCGTCGAGTAGGGTGTCCTCTTCGCTCCAGTCTATACGAAGCTGCTGCTTGATGTAATCCAATGTGAGAAATTTCATATTTCTGCCTGTTTTTACTTAGCGGCAGAAATACGTCTTGGGGTTTACCGCCTACCGACAACTGGGGCAAGCGCAAAAAAAAAGGGCGACCGCTGTCGCCCTACACTCTTTTACTAAATAAAATACTAACTACTAAAACAATTAATGATTTTATGAAAAAACTACTGACTTTTGCCCGTCGCGGGTTTATCGTTTCAAGAGATTGTCGATGACTTGCCGGCGGTTGCGCCCGTAGGCTGGTGGCACATAAGATACGTGAATCCAATAGGTGCCGCTCTTGTCGTGCTCCCAAATCAGTTGGTCGAATTGGAGGTGGGTCTTGATATAGTCAAACCACTTGCGGCCTTTCTTCAGGTCGCCGTCGATGCAGAGGTCAGCCGCCTGGCCCTTCGTGTGCTGAGAGTTGCTGACTCCACCGACGGCTCTATTCAGCCGCTCGCAACGGAAGCCGCTGCTGATCTTGATGGGCTCGTTCATCGCCTCGCGGAGCGGTTCAAGCACGTAGGCAGCGAGGTACACCAGACAGATAATCTGCTGTACGTTCGGTTTGTTGTCAATTCCATTCGCCTTGGCGGTCGCCGAGGCGTAGAGCTCTTCAATCGTAAAGTGCATGGTTACGGGTGTGGACATATATTTATGTTCTTATGTTCTTATTATCCAAAAACGTTATTCTGTTACTGAGTCTTTTTATCTAAATCTCATTATCAGGCTCTATTTCATGCTGCTTCGCCTCTGGGCGGATAGTATTCTCAATCTCCCCGCTTGGCGAGATGGTTACGGGTACACGGATGGCGCAACCGTCCCGTCCACACAGGAAAGGGCGCATAAAGGCAACCATTCGGCTGTTACGTGCCACCTCGAACTGCAAGTCCCTCATCGCCTTCTCCAGCTTGTCCTGACGTTTGCGCAAGTCGTCGCGCTCCTGGCGTAAGTGTTGGCGGTCTTCCTTCAGCTCGGCGATGTACTGCTTCTGCTCGTCGTTGTACTGCTGTTGCGTTTCGAGGTTCGCCTTCAGGTCGGCTGTCAGCTGCTGATAACTGTCCTGAATCTCTTTTGTCAGTTGGGCGTTTGCCTGCATCGCCTCGAACTTTGCCTTTTCTGCCTCAGCTTCTGCTGCCTTGGCCTCCGACTTGGCCTTGGCCCGCTGCCACCGCCATGTGAAGAATGCCCCGCCACCGCCACCCAGCAGGAGGGTCACGATAGCAATGATGTTGTCGATAGATAGGATGTCTGTCATTTCTTGATGATTTATAAACTTACAAATCATGAGAAACGACGCTATGGGTTTACTCTGTTCTTTTGGATAATAAGAACAAAAGAACAAAAAGAATTTTAAGACATAATAACAAAAGAACAAAAAAGCGCAAAGGGTCAGAAACCTTTGCGCCCTTTTTATATTCTTCTATCCTTAGTTACTTTGTAGAGGTCAGCGAGTGCCGACATGTCGATGCGGTTCACCATCAGCTTCACCGCTTCGGGGGCTTTGTCGTAATACCAGAAGTCGCCCCGGTTCTTATACGTCCGAAGCATACGCTTACATGTGAAGGTGATGTTGGTGACGGGTCGGCCACCGACTATCTTGGTGAGGATGAGCCCTACGGCCTGACGGGAGCACGTCAGCGAGCGGTCACGTCCGAGGTGCAAGGTGTGGGCGCAGTAGTACACCATGTGAGGCAGCAGGGCTTTGATGCAATAGTTATAGAGTATCTCGGTGTCGCCCGTCTGCCGATATTCATACACGATGTTGGCTTCCTCGGCTGCTGACACAATCAACTCGTCGATGCGTGCCTCTTCGTCCTTGTGCTGCTCCATGCGCCACCAGTCGGCCTTGTTGTCGGTGGGCAGAATCTTCTTGGCACAAACGGCTTTCAACCACTCGCGGCACTCGTCGCGGGTCTCTCCACGATGGCGGTAGCGTTGGCCGTTGACCATGATCACCGCCCGCCAGCAGTCCTTGAACACTCGTTTGCCGTTCTTCCACCCTTTCGATGAAGTGTCGTGCTCGATGGTGCCGTGTCGGGGTCGGGTGTCGGCATGCCAATCTTCGAGCGTCATCTGCGTGTCGGCCTTGCGCCGTGCTATCTGGGTGTCGCCCTCCTTGGTTGGCCGATGGGTCAGTTGTCGCTCTGCTTTCTTGCGTTCCTTAGTTCCTGCGCCACTCGCTTTAGGCTGTGCCTTAGTTTCAGTCCGCTTGCGTCGGGTTTCACCTTCACCACGAGGTTTGCGGGTTCGCGGTGCTTGATTCCCCTCATGTCGAGATACTTGATGATGTTCTTCGGGTTCAGCTGGTCGAACATGTCGAACAGGTCTTCTTCGTCCACATGCAGTATCACTTTTCGGTTCTTCCTTTGGTTGTCCGTCGGTTTCGGCTCTACTTGCATCACGTCCACGATGCAAGCGTAGTTCAGTGTCAGTTTCGGCATTGTCTTTCTCGTTTTTGGTTTCCTGTTCCTTAATCTCTGAGGGGTGCGCTATCTGCGGCACCTCTTTGCCCTGCTCCCGTGCCCATCGTAGCAGGTAGTGCATACACGAACGAGCCTTGACCTTGCGGTCTTCGGGCTGCTCGCTCATGGCCAGTTGCATTTCGATGTCAAAGTCGGTCAGCGTCGTGATGTCCGTGTCGCCCAGCTTTCGCATGAAGACTGACACCATCGGCTGTGCCGACTGCGTGGCCAAACGTCCCCACTTCGGGTCGTGGCCAAACGTCTGAAAGAGTTGTTTGAGCGTCAACATATCAAAACAGATAAAGTTGTTGGGGTTCCGGCTTTGGTTTGCTCTTGTCGCGCTTGAAGTCCAAAGCGATAATATGCTCCAATGCGCTTTTCACTTCGTCGAGGTCAGCGTCAGCCAACAGCCCGACAAACGTATTCATGATGCACTCGCGCAATTCCGCTGCATCCTTGCCTACCACAAGCGCACCGATGTAACCTGCTTCTTTCAGTTTCCATCGTGTCGATGTGATGATAGGTTCTATCTTCTTTCGTTCATTTCCTGTCATGGGTTTTTTATCCTTAATAATGCGTGCAGATACTCTGGTGAGAATATCGACACGCGGTTATTTATCCACACATAACCATTTGGGGCAGTGGTAGCCCCTTTTATCATCCCCCAGCCTTCTGGCATGATGTCGTAAATAGGAACATTTGGCAATCGTTGCGGTTTCATAACTCCTTATGTCCTTATGTTCTTATTATCTAAAAACGTTATTCTGTTACTATGTCTTTTCATCTTACCGGCAGAAATTTCTTCAGCTTCCGCACCACGATGACGATTACCACCATCAGTGCGATGATACCGATCCAAATCAGCCCCTTCTGCCACCACCCCAGCGGCTTCTCCACATACTCCGTCACTGGGTAAGGCTGCGGAATGGTGTCGCGCACAGACTGGTAGAGCGTGTCGTGTACCTCGCGCTCCACATACTTCGTGTGCCACTTCTCTATGCGGATGGTGTCGCCATTCTCGCTCACTCTGATCGAGTCGTGCAACCATATCGAGTCGCGCTGGTGCTTCGCCACATACGTCGTGTCGTGCGTCACCCGCTCCACCGTGATATACTCGGTTTTCGTGCATCCGCACACCACAGCCGTCACCACCACCGCAAAAAACATATTTATTGTCTTTGACCTCATAATCTTATGTTCTTTTGTTCTTATTATCTAAAAACGTTATTATGTTACTCTGTCTTATTATCCGCCCACGACAGCCCATGCTTCGCCAGCAGGTCGTCGAGGCACTCCATCGACTTCTTTCCTGAATCACGGAATTTCAGCCAGTCCATCCTACTGAGCTTCGTCAGGTCGCGCAGCGTCTCAATGCCCTCGCGCTTGCAGATATTGTAAGCCCGAATACTTAAGTCAGCCTTGCACTCCTCGATGGTCATGTCGAGAAACGGATTGCAAACCGTCTCCTCCTGTTCCTCGTCCTGAACCTCGTCAATATACAAGCCGATACGGTCAGGCTGCGTGCCGTCGATTACACGGAGGCGCACCATGTAAGTGTATTCCTCCTCATTATCATCTCCATAGTGCAGCACCACCATGTCGCCAACGGCAGGCACCACACCCGTCCAATTCGGCCACTGCTTGATAAACTCGCCCGTGTCGTTCTTATAAAAGCTAATCTGTGTCATAGTTCTTGATGTTTTAATTTGTTTACTTGAATTGTCTTGCTTGCAGCTTGCGCTTGATGGCTTCGGCACGGAGGCGTTCCATGCCCTGCTGGAACTTCGCCACGGCCTTGTCGCGGTATTCGTGCAGGGGGTTGAGGGTGGGCATCATGGTGCCGTCCTTGCGGGGGATGGTGAAGGTGTCCTGATAGCCGGGCTGGTTCATTTGTTCGGTCAGGCGGTCGATGAAGGTCTTCTGCTGGGCGAGTTCGTCGAGGTCGAGGGCGAGGGAGTCGGTCCAGAGGTTGTCGGCCTGGAGGGTGCGGCGTATCTCGTCGCGGTTCT
>Ga0247610_10002880_pt1 | contig 19369 bp, 22 predicted proteins | sample 174DNAGHGhighgp2_FD_193483 | JGI IMG/M metagenome (GOLD analysis project Ga0247610, IMG submission 193483) | Sheep rumen microbial communities from Palmerston North, Manawatu-Wanganui, New Zealand - 1742 DNA GHGhigh gp2 | ecosystem: Host-associated > Mammals > Digestive system > Stomach > Rumen...
TCATGTCAGGCAAAATAGAAATATGTGTTAGGAGATTATTCTAAGAAACGAGCTACTAACTCTTCAGGATTCTTGCGCGTATCCCAGACATCTGCTATCTCAATGTGCTCTTCTGCTATACGATAGATAACTTTGGTTAGATGACCTATCACCAATCGCCGGAACTCATATCGGCTACCTTCCAATAAAGGCTCTATCTGTCCCATCTTAGGGTTCTCCGGTAGTTTTCCAACTGCCTTATGCACCTCAGCGGCATAGCGCCTTGCGCGAGTTGTCCCAAACTCATCAGCCACATAGTCAAGAATCTGACCATATGCTTTCTCGGCTCTTTTTGACCAAGGTATCTTCTCGTTCATACAGCAACAGCGTATCTGCGTTCCAAACGTTGGTTCATTCTCTCGAGTACTTCATCGTTTGTGTAGTACTCGCCACGTTGAATCTCAGCGATACCTTCTTCCGCACTCGCAATCAGTTGCTGGCGAACAGACTCATCTACATGGTTCATCTGCCGAACATTATTCTGCAACTCATAAATAACCTGTTCTTGCTCTTGCACTGAAAGCGTCATGATTACAGCGATAAGGCTTTTTAATGTTTCCTGTGCCATAATTTTGTAGTTTTAACCTTTGCAGCCGCAAAGGTACAACAATTTTCTGACATACGCAAACATTTGAGCAAAATTCTTTCTTTTTTGCCTGTTTTTTCAGTTTATCAATCTGTCAAAGATCCTTTTGCCGTCTTTTCAGTCTCCGGCGAGACTAATCTCTCTTTATTTTTTTTCCTCGACTCCATCGAGCCATTCTCGAACCAACTACGGTCCATATACGAGTCATTTACGAGTCATCAACGGGTTCAGAATTTTTATCTCTTATCTTTTTATCTTCTTTCTTTTCGTTTATTAGCCCCGAATCGCATTCGGGTTATATTAAAATTTGCTTTGGCACTTTTGACACTTTGGCCCTTTGACTTCATTCACCGCCACGCACAAAAAAGCGGTAATATCCTGATTACTGATATTACCGCTTAAAGTTGTATTTGAAATTCTATATAATCATTTTAAATTGAGCAGGAGAAACTATCCTTGTTTTTTCATGAGTTTGTAACTCCAATAAATCGTTATCTCCCGATATCAAATAGTTTGCATCTACTGTTTCACAGAGCGAAAGGAGATATAAATCCTTTGGATCGCGTACTGACACAACAGCTTGCTGTATAATAGCCTCGTTGATGCAATACGATTTTACAAGCCGAAACAGCTTATCTATATCCTCATCTTTGATACGGCTACGTATCTTCGGACGATTTGCTACATCCCTAATCTCATGTATTAACTGAGGACACACATATACATCGATATGCTCGTTTTTCAACACATCGTACATCAATTCCTTTTGGAAACCCAATAGGAACGAAACCCACACATTACAATCTATGATAACCTTCATTTGGCGTAGCGCACTGCGCGAACTTCATTCATAATATCCTCTTCCGAGAGATCCACATTCTGCGGACGAGTTTTTATAAACTCATCCAATACCTGTTCTCTAGTCTCGGATTGCCAACCAAAACGGTTAACTAATTCTTGGAATAGCGTCCAATCTGTACGAGGAATATTTAAATAAACACCCTGTGTCATTGTTGTTGCTTGCATACTTGCTTTCCTTTTGTTGTTTAAACTTTTGCGCTGCAAAAGTACAACAAATTTCTGATATATGCAAATATTTGAACAAAAAAGTTGCGATTTTTTGCCTATTTACGGTAATATCAGTATGTCAAAGATCTTTTTGCCTCGTGTTGAGCCTGAGGCATTGGGCTGTATATTCTCTTTTTATCTTACATCCACATAAGGTACATACACAAAAAGCGTAGACCTCGAGTTGCTTATTCACAAGTCGAGGCCTTCGCATTGCCTTAAAAGTCAAACAAACAACAGGAAACCTACGCCAATATGACAACTCTCCCGCTATATGTAGAGCAAGGAGAGGTATGTAGTCATACCCATAGGCATCTATTGGTTACTTTGTTTCTGACTTTTAATTCCGAAAGTTGCGAAGTTCCGACTTGTCAAGCACAAAGCGTCAATAAACGCTATTCAATATGTATTGAATCCCTCTAACCCTCTCCGTTTTAGGAGCCGGCGTAGATAGATTCCGTCCCACCTTTTACGTCCGTGGCAGACGCACCGCTTTTTTACGCTGTCGGTGCCAGCGGTATTGTTATAATGCAATGTCTAATCGATGGCCTATAAGCTGATTATTACCTAGATAAACAATGCTATATACATTCTCTAATTCTTCAAAAAATGCGTACCAAGTAGTATGGCTGCTTTTGCGATAACGGACATAATACAGATCCTTACCATCCACTTTGTATCTTTCAAAATACTCAGGTGCTTTTACACGAATTGAATTTTGCAAGTTTAGCGCAAAATATCGGAAGATATCACGCATATAATCTACTGCGTAATCTTCTTCGCTAAAGTACCGTTGCTCTACCAACTCTTTAACACTTTCCTCAAACTGCAAAAGAGCCTGCAATGTATAGACTACTTCTTTCATCTGAACATAGCACGGATACGAGGTTCCATAAAAGCCATGGCTTCATCTGCAGTAAAGTACTTTTGTTGCGGAGTTCCGGTCCCGACATTCTCGAAACCAAACGGCATTTGTTTTGTTTCCTGAGCCTTCATATTTTTTGTTTTGTTCGTTCTTTATATGTTTCGGGTACATGCTTACGCGTACGTGTGTAACGCCTTTGCATCCAAACCGGCTGCAAAGTTACAACTTTTTTTCGAAATATACAAATAAATTTGTAAAATTCTGCGAATTATCTTCTTTTTGCTCTGGAAATCAAAAAAATCGCCCCGAAGAGCGATTTCTAATCATACCATCCCTCAATGCCGGAGCCATCCCACACTTCCATATACACCTTATAGCGCAATTCGTCTTCAGGGATAGCTTTCTTTTCCTCTTCGGGCATCGCTGCAATGCGTCTATCAACTTCTTGAGAAATCCATTCATCATCTTGCCCGATGATCAAATCGAAGATTTTTTGATAGTGGGCTTTGCGTTCTTTTCTTACTTCCTCAAAATAATTATGTGTTTGCTTGTTGTACTCTTCGTTATCATTATGAAAACATATAGATCCGTCTGCATATTTTGTTACTCGTCCACCATTTCTAAATTGATAGTTGACCCGTTCCCGAACATCCTCTTCATAATCACGCTCTATTTCGGCAATCAGAGCCTTCATGGCACCTATGCGCTTTTCTGCATCAGGACGATATTCAATACCATAGTACTCCTTCGCTTTAATGAGTTGCTCAATACCAAACTTGAATAAATCCACCTGATAATGATAGGTAAATGAGCGCCACTCCTTAAGAACAGGTTGGAAGGTCTTCAGATTATGGAAATACCATTTTGTATTCCACCACCAATCGCGCGTGCGCCAGCCAATACGGTACTTAAAGAAATATTTGATCTTTGTTGACCACTTCGCATGGCGATCTTCCAATTCTGCTTCCCATTCTTTCCAATACTCTTGTTCAGTTGCCCATTCTTTTACAACCACTTTGCTTAACGGGTTTTCTTTTCGTTCTTTGTCTAAGCCCAACTTCTTGATGGCTTTTTCACTTAATGTTTGACTTACCGGCATAAATTAAAAATTTAAATTGTTTAACAATGGCGGTTATTCGTAGTCGAGCCTATAAAAAAATAAAAGCGGGACCACAATTTTGCTGTTCCGCTACTTGAGGCTCTGGTATAGCCTTTACTTCAAAACAGCAACACTGTAATCCCGCCATATGCTATATATGTATACACAAAAGTATATACAAAAAACGCACATAGAGCAATTTAGTGTCGCATTGTTTTGGAAGTGCAGAAATTTACCAGATTTCAAGTAGCCAAAACAAGCGTCAATAAACGCCTTTCAATATGTCACCGCTTTTTTACGCTGTCGGTGCCAGCGGTATTGTTATACGGCTACGCCATACTCATAGATGGCATCGCTCGGTAAATCAATTCGGTCATTCCAATAGATACAGGTACGACTTGAGTCCAATTGCGCATTCTCAAACAAGCCATGCTCCGTTTCCAAATCACGAAATGCCGGCAAAGTATGAATGTCATCTGCTACATCATAACGAACCTTTCGCCCATCATCAAACGAGACGAGCAATTGATAGTCCTGTAACGGCTGATAACTTTTAATACGCGGTATCATATTGGTTTAAATTTAGTCTTTCAAAGGAGGTAATTTTACAATCTTCTGTGTTTTCCACATCTCTTGCAATTCACTCTTGTGCTCGATAAGCCATTCCTTCACCATCTTTTGGGCACGATTAGGCATATCGCCTTCCGTCATCTCAAAAGTTTCGATATCAAATACCCCCATATATTCATCGTATAACGCATGGATATGAGCAGGCTCGTGCTCTTTAGGCTTAAAGAACATCTTAATCACGATTCCATAAAAACGACTTACTTCCGGCATAATCATATCTCCTTTTTCCTTTTGCTTTTCATTAACTCGTATGCTTACGCGTACGTGTGTAACGCCTTTGCATCCAAATCGGCTGCAAAGTTACAACTTTTTTTCGAAATATACAAATAAATTTGTAAAAATCGTTAAAATATCTAATTTTTGCTCTGGAAATCAAAAAAATCGCCCCGAAGAGCGATTTTTAATTGACTAGGATACTAGGATACTAGGATACTAGGGGAGCGGTTGGCCGAGGGCGTTGTAGGTCTTACCATCTCGGAGGATGAGCAGACGGCCATCTTTGATGATCTTATTGGTGATTGTTGATTGGTGATTGGTAATTTGGCACACGCCTGTCGTTCCCGACTCGAAAGCCTGGCCTTCGATGATGACATTGCGCAGGCAGATATACTTGCTGTCCTTCTCTTCCGCATAGTCATGCCAGGGCAGCACACGCATATGGAGCGTCTCTCCGGCGGGGATGGTAAGTGTCGGGGTGAGACTGACATGCTCGATAGCGCGGTAAGGTAAGCCTTTTTTCTCATAGATCGTCTTCACATCCGTGAAGCCGTCTCCGAAGCCGGTATTGAGATGATAGCACATGGTATAGGTAGCATCGGCTGTGATATCATAGGAGATACCGGTGATACGCACCTCCATCGTAGCCGGTACCGTGATCGCAAAATCGAGGTAACGGCTTGCATTCTCGTCTATCTCCCCTGCCGGCCATTTGGTGCGGCTACTGCCATTGGCGGAGTTATGGAACCGCGCGAGGATGACACCGGTCTCGTCCCCATCGGTGAAATAGTCCTTGACATAGTCCATACACGCCATGTTACTCATGGAGAAAGCGGCGCTGATGGGTCCTTCCACTACCGCGGCCGGCACAGGACGGGCGTTGATCGCCCAGGTCGCTTTGACCGGAGCACCGCCGTCCAGCGAGAAGGCATTCGCGCTGATCGTTACATAGAGCTCTTTATCACCTACCGTCACATAGACCGTATCGTTCTGTTCTCCGCCCGCCGTGTAGTTAGCCTGCACATAGACGCTTTGGAACATCGACCCGCCGCTATAGGGCGCATTGGCCGTAGTCGCATAGGTCTCTTTATCCAAGGAGATAAGCAGGTTCTTGGTTGCCCGCAGCGCTACCGTACCTGCAGCGGGTTCCAGACCGTAACCGGTGAGCAGAAACTCCTTATTCTGCGCTACGCCGCAATAAGTATCGCCTATCTCGATGGCATTCGGTGCGGCAGAGATATCGGTTGGGATAGTGATATAGTCCGCCAGGATACCGGCGCTCTTAAGCAGCGTAGCTGCGGCACGAGCTACCTTCATCGCGCCTAAGTCATTGGTATGGGTCGCATCCCGCGTGGTATGCGTAGCATCCTTATAGGTGAACATCGCATTGAGGCAGTCAGCACCCGTCTCGTAAGAGAGGTAGATATTCTTCGTCTCTTCCATCAGATCGAGGAAGACCACATTCTTCTCTTTCGCTACCTCCCGCATCGCGTGCACATAACTCATCGTCGAATCAGAGGCGGGTAACTTCTGATCGGTGAGCAGGGTACCGTTTTCCAGTTTCCAGAAGCTATCCCCGAGGTCATGCTGACCATTCCGCTTGATGGTTTTGCCATTGAAATACGCGCGACAGATAGGCGCCATCAGGATCGGCGTCACACCCAGCGCGCGGGCTTCGTCTATGAACAGACGCATGTAATCGCGGAAAGTAGTTTGGGGATTAGTACCACGTGCATCGGTGGGAGCCGGCAGACCGTTGTCAGCGCAGTACTGCGCATACTCGAGGTTGTCCAGACCGTGCGTCACGGTACCTTCATCATTATGCGCAAACTGGATAATGAGATAGTCACCGGCAGACATCTGTTTCTTGAGCGCAGGCCAATAGGCAGCGCCGGTATAGAAAGCGCGGCTGTCCGCTCCGGACTTGGCTTTGTTATTGACGGTCACAAACGCGGGGTCGAAGAACGAACCGAGGTACATACCCCACCCGCGTTTGTCCGTCGTATTCGGATCATAATCGGCCATCGTACTGTCTCCGATAGTATGCACCTTCACGGCGCCCATCGGAATACACAGCACGATTGTCAGGATCAACGATAGGATTTTTCTCATGCGACTTATAATTGCGTACCGAGGACGGTAAATGATTTATTATCCTTCAGGATCACCATATGACCGTTGCGGAGTTCCTTACGGGTATTGAGGACGAAGCGGTCAGAACTGACGGTCTCGATAGCCGTCTCGTCCCCACCCTGTTCTGCGGGTTCACCGAAACCGCCGCGGGCATTGGCTTTACGCACCGTTGCACCCTCCGGCAGTTCTTGCGCTTTCAGTTCCGCACCGGTAAGCAGATATGCCTTAGCCGTATTGGGGTCCTCAACGAGATAGATAGCGTTATCCTCGATATTCTTCATGTCGCATTCCGCCTGTTGCGCCGCAGCTGCAGCCTCATCGGACCAGGAACCGAGCGTATAATCCCTCGTATAAACAGCAGCCTGCACTTCGGTAAGCACGGTCTCCATTGTTTTCTCGTTGCTATTGAGGACAAACTTGACATTGTTCGATGCGGGCGTGATATTGTCGCCTTGTGCGTTTACCGAGTAATATTCGCCGAAGCACTCAGGCAGTGCGTTCATGGCGCCGAGGGTCCAACGCTCGATCTTATCTTTCTGCTGCGATGCGGTCTTATACATATTCAAGGCTCCGTTGCTATCATCGAGGAAGGTATAAAGGAAGACACATTTCGGTGCATTATTCCAACTACGACCGAAACTAACGACCGGCTTGGTACCTTGGATACCCTCCGCATAACGGATGGTACAATGATCGAAGACATAGCCCTTATCTTTGGTAGCGTCGGCATTGCTGGCCGTTACAGCATCCGAACCGCCACCGTTTTTGGCGCGCTGCTCGCATACGAGGTCCGTAGCATAGAAATAAACACTACCGTCACCGCAGATGAAGTCCACCGTTCCGTGGATCTCACTGGTCTCGAAATACTTGACCGCACCCTGGAGGTTGCTATAATAGGTATCCTGATACGAAAGCAACTTCACATTCTTGCAAACGGTCTGCGTACCTTGGTCCCATAGTGCTACCGCACGACCGTTATCGCTCTTGTAATAATCGAGTGCATTCTGGATGGTGAGGTCCTGCAGATAAGTACCGGATACATTCTTGTTGATCTTGATGGTAGCGGTCTTATCGATACTCTCTTTCGTGGCATCCGGAGCATTGCGGATGACCGTCAGCTCCATGGACTGACCGATGAGGGAGATATTATTCTTACTGATGGTGGTCAGACAGGTCTCGCCGAGATCGTAGGTACCGTTCGGCAGGAAGATCTTATCCCCTGCTTGCGCCTGCACGAGTGCCAGCAGGAAGGAAGCGACGTCATTGGCGGGTACGATATAATAACCCGTTGACTCATCTTTCTCCATGAAATCGAGCACGTTATAGACAACCACTTTGTGGATGTACTGCTTGGCGGTCCAGTTGATGGTCAACCATCCTGCTTCGCCGCTGTACTTAGCGGTCAACTCCGTACCATCGGGCGTGGAGTTCTTCACGAGGGCAAACGACGCCAGTTCGTTCTCACCCGCCATCACTTTGACATCACCGCTCTCCGAATGTTTGCAGAGCGTGACAACGACAACTGCATTGCCGGCTACGGCTACCTTGATCGAACCGTCTGCGGCGAAGTACCAACCATGTTCGTTGTAATAACTACCGCCGGTCACCTCTACCGTCTCGTGATCCTCCGGATAGAAGACCGCATTGGAGAACTCATAGGTCTGTACCGAACCGACCGTAGCGTACTCGATCGGTGTCACTTTGGCCTGGATGGTGGTATTACCGGTGATGGGGTCACCGATTTTCGCTTTCTTATTATTCATATAGAACCATCCGCGGAAAGCCATGGCGTCCGGGAAAGAAGGGAGGTCATCCAACGAATACGGGATATCCTCCAACGTAGCACCTTCGTAAGTCTCGACCTTACCCAACTCAGCGCCGTTCTGGTCTTTGAAGGTGATGGTACAAGGTCTAACCTCCGCTGCCTCTGCAAAGAAATACGGCAGGTAGGTCTGGCTACCCAATTCGAAGGTCAGCACGCCTGCTTCGCCCATATAGATATAAGGCACATTCTGGTTATAGTTCGGTTTCTGCTCACCGCAAGTCGCATTATTGCTGATCGTAGCGTAGTACTCACCGTCTTTCTTAACCGTGATATCATGTTTGCTATGCTGGCAGGCACCGAGCGTGAAGCGCACCGTTCCATCCACCGGCACGGTGATCGTACCGCCCTGGACACCATGCTGACCGCCGTTGTAGGTAGTACCGGAAACAGACACACCATCAGGCAGTTCGCCGCTCTCCGGCAGGATAACCGTATAGGGGTTATCGCGGAACTCGATCTTGAAGTCCACAAACGTACGGGCTACGGCCTCTACGAACTGGATCTTCTGAAGCACACCTTCACCACTCGAGGAAGTACGGGTGATATAGATATTATTCTGCTCATCCGTCAGATCGATCTCCACCGTTTGCAGTTCTTCTACCGAAGCCGTCTCCGTTATTTTCGTTTCGGCAGCGGGCGTAGCGCCGGACCAGGTAGAAACGATCAGAGCGATCTTAGCTCCCGCTTTACGCGGACCGAAAGAGAGTTTGAGTTTACCGGCTACGGCGGCTTTGGTAAAATACGCATAACCGCTGGAGTTCATCTTCACGCCGTTGAGACCCAGGTTGGAACTCGGGGCATCGTTGACATAACTGGCGTACGTGAGTACTGTTTGGGAAACAGCGTCTTTGTCTGAACCGCTTGTCGGAATCTTGTTCTCGGAATAATCCCACAGCAGGTCATTCTCGCCTGCTACCATGGTGAGGCTCATCAGAGCCGCAGCCATCAGAAAGAAAAATTTTTTCATTTTATTATTCGGGTTAAATGATTTTCAATAATCAATTCCGCTGCAAAGGTACTGCTTTTTTTGCATATATGCAAGAGAAATGAGAAAAAAGCGCCACGAGGACGCTTTTTTCTATAACGGATAACCCGTTTCAATAATATCCTTTCGGCATGGGTTCCGCCTCATGGATAATGGTCCAATAATAATCATTCGTGAGATTATCATAGGAATCTTGATAGCCGGAGAATACATTTTTAGCAATTCTCTTTCGTGTACGAAACCATGTGCGAACAGTTTGATCCACTTCATTGACGAGCGCAGAGTCTTCATCCTCCGCTGTTCTATATAATTTTGTGTCCAAATAGTCTTCCCAATCTTCTGCTCTGACAATCGGATGTTTTCTATTATACTTTTTATTGGCCCAAACGACATCGTTTTCCTTTGCCAACAGATTCCACCGATATGTCGCATAGGCAGCGTACATGGCTTCATACTCCATCGGTAATGAACTGTAATGATCTCCTGCCCGGCGGATATATACATAGGCTTTATGGCGCGCTTTGTTCATCTTATTCCACGCTTTGTATTCTTGGATGAACATATCCTTTTTGAACTCCGGCATAGCATCGATGAGCGATTTATATGCCGCCAAGGTCTTGTAATACTCCACACTGGCTAACACATATGTCCATTGATTCATGTCAAACTGCGAACCGGCTTCCATATGCACTAATCCGGTGAGCATACTATCCAATGCTTGCGATGCTGTGATATCGTGCGATGCAGCATATTCCGTCAATATGGCATGCGCAGCTTCCACCCACTGCAGTTCGTCCATCGGATTGCCATAGGCAACATACTGCATCCGCATGAACCGGTTTGCTATGCATACTTTTTCCATATACTCTTCGGGCCAACCGCCTTCATACCATTCCGTACTCGGATCCAAGTCATGGACAGGAGTAAGCGCCAATAATTCTTCTGCCGTTATCGGAGTGGTGAGTACATGATTTTCAATATATATCACCTTTTCTTCTTCCGTCAGTCCATCCGGCAGTACCAACGCCGTATCCATCGCCGCCAGACGATTCCGGATAGTCATACGAAGAGGTATGTCAGGAAATTGCATGTCTTGCTGCTCTTGACTTTGGATGGTACAAGATAACATCCCACATACAACCGCAAGAATTGCGAACATCAAAAAACAGTTAGCCCTCATAGTCTGATTTTGCTATTTCTGTCGATAAAAGACAAACACTTCACGGTTTAGACGATCGACGAGCGCGATGACATCTTCCGAGTTGCGGCTTGGCCAAATGATAAAAACATCATCGCCGGAGGCTTCTGAGATGTCGCATCCAAAACCATGTGCCGGAGTGGCAACGAAAGTTGAGGTATCCGCAGTCAGTATACAAAGCGAGTCTCGCAATTGATATGTTCCGCTTATAGAAACGGTCGAGCATTCTCCTTCGCTAAAATCGGTATTATCTACCGTCACTTTGGTGTCAAAATGAATCGAGTCTTTGAAGTTGAACTCCACAACCGTTTTCTCGAATCGGTCCCACATAGGCGCCGTTTGCCATCGCCCGATTAGATTCGGAAATGCGCATACCTGCATCGCCATCAGCATCAAAATGTTTGCTAAAAGATGTCTTTTCATAATTATATACTGTTTAAGTCACTTTCTAACCGTGGGAGAAGATCCAATATCTTTTGTGCAAGAGCAGGATCATCCAGATAGGTGATAATATCCTGCTTGTTGCCGTAATACATTCCTTGCTCACACATATACGGATTATCAGGCATATTGAATACATTTATCTCCACGTATCGCTTCCAATCGTTCTCATCTGTCGAACTGAACGATGGTCTCACCATTAGCCGGATATGCGATAGACTCCAATTCGGATTGGTGTTCTCAATAGTCTCATACACCTTCTCAAACGCACCCTTTTCCGGCACTTCCTCTTCCACCTTCTTCCGAAGGTTAGATATCATATTTACAATGAGTTGTTGCATATATATACGTTTATTGGTAAACTTGCTTAGATTTTATTATTTGCCTCGTTTCACATCTACCACCACGGAACAATGGTACCATCGGAGATAACTATTTGAAGCTTTCTGCATCCTTGAAACCAAGATACATCCAAACCACTTATCGTGTTTATCCCCTCAAAATGGCAATGCCTAAGGTGCTCGCACATTGAGAACACTCCTTCTCCTATTTGTGTACATCGCGCAGGGACGGCTATTTCCTTTAATCCTGTACCGGAAAAGGAATAAGTCCCTATGGACAACAAACTATTCGGTAACACCACATCACTTAATAGAGGGCAAAATTCAAAAGCACTATTTTCGATATGCAGCACATTCCCTTTGAATAATACCGATTGTAATTCAGGCATAGCGCTACATAATTGCTGCGGAATAGTTTGTACACTATCTCCGAAAATAACCTGCCGCACATGGGAGTTATATCCAAAGATACGGTTTTCCCATAACCATAAACTTTCGTATTCTGTTGGAAGCAGTTTGTTACTATTCCATTCTACCACATGAAGACTATCGCAATGCTCAAAGGCAAAATCCCCTATATATTGTATGCTTGCAGGGATGGTAATTTGCTTCAAACCGGTACAGTGATTAAACGCCGATTTTCCTATACGGGTTATGCTTGAGGGCAGATGTAATTCTGTAAGGTGATAACAACGCATAAAAGCCGAATCTCCTATACCTACGACGCGATAGGTCACATTATTGTATGAGACCCATTCGGGTATATCTGCGACAATTAATGAGACATAGACGCTATCCGTTTCCATAGGAACAATTTCTACTTCATTGCTTCCATCTGCAGACAGCCTGTAATAGAAATCGCCCACATGAAAATCATAGGCGTTCATTGCCATAAAGAACAGCATGCCAACACTTATCAAGAATGGTCTTTTCATCGCTTTGTACTGCAATAATACTTATCTAAGAGTTTATCGTCCAGCCACCTTGCGAAGATTCATAGCAGCTTTATCGTCTGCTTCTTTCGCGTAACGAAGTTGGGTTCGATTGTTATCCCATGCATCTTTTGCATAGCGTTGTTGCGTTTTGGCGTTATCCATTGCGTTTCTCGCATAACGTGTCTGCGTATTAGCACTTTTATCACTTGGGAGTATAATCTAAGATGCCATCTGAAAACCAATACCCTTTATAGGGAAGATGTTCTTCGGGAGATTATGAAGTAAGATATTGATAGTTATTGATTTTTTTAGTGGAATTTATCAAACGAGCTGAGGGGAGGGAGTCGTTAGAACATTAATTTTTTTTAGTAAAGATTACCGCAAGTATAATGCCGGCGAATAGTATCAATGCACATATTGGATATAGAAATATATTAAGTGCCCAATACATTTTGATTCCCAACCCTAAAGGTGCAATAAACCAGATAAAAGCTATTTCCGTATTGCGCAGATGAAGCATCCAATAACCAAATTTTTCAATTTTGTTATTTAGTATGCCATATTTGATGATATAGATGGTAGCAGAGATTATAAAAGTAAGCAATATCAGCAAAGATATGATATTCAGCGCTATCTCATAATTAAAAATAGTTGCGTCATCTTGAGCGATCATATAGAACACTACAATAGACAATATGATTCCGCATAGCAGGCATAATACCCCTTCTACACAGCGCAAGACAGCAGCCTTTTTAGGAGAGCTTACATTTTTACACCATATACCAGTGTGAAATGCGTAAATAGAAAGAGCAATAAAAATAGTCAGGATCAAAGATGGACAGATTATCCAAAAAAGGTCGTCAGTAGCAAGATGTATCCTTTCCATAATAGCAGCAAAGAAGATTACTAACGAATAACTTCCACTCAAAGCAAGAATCGTTTGAAGAATATTTTTTGTTTTCATACCAATAACCCTAATTCGTGTCGGGCTCAACTAATAAAATGTAATAAAAATGATAGGTTTACAGATTAAAGGAAATGAATTAATAATATATAATCTGAGTTGAAGCGGGGAATGAAGATTCTTCCAGTTTGATACCTTTAGGGACACGCACAGTAGTCAAAGCATGGCAATGATTGAAAGCACCATTTCCAATGCTTGTGACGCTATTGGGAATCTCTACTGAAGTTAAAGTTTTGCAACCATAGAAAGTTCCAACACCAATACTTGTGACACTATTAGGAATCGTCACGGAGGTCAAGCCTCTACAACCAGAGAAAGTTCCAACACCAATACTTGTGACACTATTAGGAATCGTCACGGAGGTCAAGTTATCACAATTTTCGAAAGCCTCTGCTCCAATGCTTGTGACGCTATTGGGAATAGTTACAGAGGTCAAGTTATCACAATTTTCGAAAGCCTTTGCTCCAATGCTTGTGACGCTATTGGGAATGATAATAGAGGTCAAACTGTCGCAATTAAAAAATGCACCACCACCAATACTTTTAATACCATTTGGTATGTTATATGCTCCGGAATAGGATCGAGGCAAATAGGCGAACACATATGCATTATAGATTGGTTCCTTCAAACCAGAGCAACCATAGAAAGCCTCACCTTCAATGCTTGTGACACTATTAGGAATCTCTACTGAGGTCAAAGCTTTACAATAATTAAAAGCACCTTTTCCAATGCTTGTAACGCTGTTGGGAATGACGATAGATGTCAAACTGCTGCAACCATAGAAGGCACCACCGCCAATACTTTTAATACCATTGGGTATAGCATATGCTCCAGAATAGGATTGAGGCATATAGAAAAATACATGCTCATTATAGATTGGTTCCTTCAAACCGGAGCAACCATAGAAAGCCTCACCTTCAATGCTTGTGACACTATTAGGAATCTCTACTGAGGTCAAAGCTTTACAATGATTAAAAGCACCATTTCTAATGCTTGTAACGCTGTTGGGAATGACGATAGATGTCAAACTGATGCAACTATTGAAAGCACCGCCAATGCTTGTGACGCTATTGGGAATCTCTACTGAAGTTAAAGTTTTGCAACCATAGAAAGCATAATCTCCAATACTTGTCACACCCTTCGGAATACGCACTATAGTCAAACTATTGCACTCATAGAAAGCATAATCTCCTATACATGTGACGCTGTTGGGAATGACAATAGAGGTCAAAGTTTTGCAACCAGAAAAAGCATACTTTCCAATGCTTGTGACACTATTGGAAATGATGATAGATTTTAGACCAGTGCAATCAGCGAAAGCATGATCACCAATACTTTTAACAGTATATACAATATCTTTATAGAATATTGTGGGGGCAATATTTGTAATAACATAATCAGCAGAATCATCATAATCTTTAGAATAGCCTGCTATTTCTGCCGTTTTAGTCGTAGCATCAAGGTTATAATACAAGTCATTAATTTGAACCCGCTCATAATCCCAAGCGAGCAACGTTCCTGCACAAGCTATCAGCCCGAAAACAAGAGAAAAGAATTTTGCCTTCATTATTTAGTAGATTTAATTATTGTTACAAAAAATCAGATATCTTGATAAATAGACTTTACTTTCCTGCCGCCCCGCGGAGGTACATAGCCGCTTTCTCATCAGCTTCTTTGGCATAGCGTAATTGGGTACGAAAGTTATCCCATGCGTTTTGCGCATATCGCTGTTGTGTCTTCGCATTATCCATTGCGTTTCTCGCATAACGTGTCTGCGTATTAGCGCGGTCTACGTCACCTTTCTTGGTGTAATATGCCGCCTCGCGTTGGTAGCCTTCCGCTTTCCTGATGTAATACTCAGCTTCGCGCTCATAGCCCTGCGCTTTCTTTTGGTAGTACTCCGCCTCTCGACGATAGCCATCCGCCTTCTTCTGATAGTACTCAGCTTCAGCGAGATAGTCAGTTGCGAAGAGGTAGGTCGCGCACAAGAGGAATAATATGGTTATAGCATGTCTCATACTTCTATTATTTTTATAGTTTTAACAAGTGTATTTTGGGGACATCGTCCAATTTTCTATTCCCAAAAGTAATTTTGTCGAATTGGCAGGACATACAATACCATCTAGCATCTACCAACACTTCTGTACTCGATGAAATTCCGGACGTAGTAACATTTCCAGTTCACTCTTAGTGAGACGTTTTAACAATATTTCATCCATCTCTGAATTTTTGTAAAAAAAGGATATAATGTTATCGCTATCAGTAGACGTAACATAGGTCATTGAAAACTCATTAAGTCCACCAACCATTTGTTCGGCTAACCTATCTGCACGTGATTGATCGAATGGGGAAGTATTCTTGTACAATATCGTTTTTAAAGACGATGGATCTAAACTCCAATAAAAACGCGAATCTTCACCAAAATAATAGAGTCCTTCAGCCTTAACCATCATTACACATTGTTCGATTTTTGATGCACCACTATACAAATAGATTGAATATTCCAAACGTGTGTTGTCAATAAAAAATAACTCTTCCACCATTATTAGTGAATCCATGTCATTATATAACCGATTAATATTTCTACTCCTCTCTACCCCCATTAGCCAATGTTCAGAAACTCTTCTTGGTGCGCTTTGCCACTGTCCGATTAATGTTTTTTCTGCCATTAGCGGAAACGACATGACAAGTGTGAGTAATAACACAAAAGTTTTTCTTTTCATAATAAATTTATAGTATTCATTTTTAGAAATTATCGGCTTAGTAGAGATGCAAACAATGACATTACTCCTACGCAAAGAGTTATGACAGATAAAGCATATCCAAACCAATTTAATATTTTAATTATGTATTTAAGCATGTGTTCTATTGGTTATGAGCGATAATCGTTAGTGCAATAATGCATATTACTATGCTAATTGGTTTTTTTTCGCTGGATCAAGTATATATATGAAATTTGAAAAAATAAATCTCCTTGCCAACCATTAAATGCGCTAATAAATGATTGATAATGATTTTTATTGTATGACAAAACAAAATCCTCTGGTAATTGAGCCGGACTCATGTAGCCTTGTTTATATTGCACTCCAAACTTTAACATATTAAACTCTTTAATATGAATAAGATATGAAAGACTAGCTATGCCTCCAAAATTGAACCTATTGCTGTAATATTCAGGTTTGCATGTTTGTTCATTTAGTTTAAAATCGCCATAATCATAGTACTTTTCAAATGTGACACCATCGAAGTAGTTGTAAGTACCTTTATACGATGTTTCTGCGTCATATTGTATATGATTAAATAATGTTACGCTCCCCCAAACACCCAATTCTAAAGAAATGAATTGCTGTACACTCTTCTTAGTGTTAATAGGGAAAAGGGCCTCGAATGTTATCGGTATGGTAAAATCGACCTTATCAATGTTCTCCTTTTTTAATTTTACGTAAATGCTACGTGAATATGCCTCTCCATCTTCATCAATTGCGTCAATAATTCGAGAATAATTCGCAGAAATTTTATATTTTGTCCAATCAATAGAAGCTCCAATATTCATAAACCATATACTCTTTTGTAATGGATTCATTCGGGGAAATTGTCGACTATACTTCCCACATAGTTGCATTGGATAGTTTTGTTGTGCATAAAGATCCATGGAAGGTAATATTTTGTTTGAAACACGATTTCCAATGGTATATAGTCCTACACCTAATGAAAAACTTGCCATATCAATTTTAGGCTCTTCCAATCTATAAAAATGAGGATCTATAGTATCACGGATAAACTCGGCACGCTGAAAGAAATCGGAATTAGTTATAGAGAATGAATCTAAGTCATATTGATCAGCAACAAAAAGTTTTAAGTTATTCTCATCATACTCATCTATAGGAATTCTATGAAATAAAATATCATGATTAGGATGCTTGCTTAAAATATAGAAATCACATATTGGATAATCTGGAATGATTTCGGAAATTAAGGCATGCTCCATATTTTGATCAATCACAAGGGTCATTGAATATCTAAATGAGCATTGGGGGTAGTGATAGCCTTTGTAGGTGATGTATTTTACAGACTTAGTAAATCTACATTTTATAGTGTAGAATCCATCTTCTTGTTTTTTTACCATCTCATTTAACTCGAATGCTTGAAAATCAATTTTATCAGTTGCAATTTTATTTTCATATATTGATAGATACTGAAATGGACTTACATATTGATTGGAGTTATCCGGTAGAAGATCATTATAAATGCGGGCAGTATCAATGAAAAGTTGTATGAAATCATCATAGAGATAATAATTCTTGCCTACATTATGAATTTCCATGGAGATGTTGGATAGTTTGTCGTATGTATCTATAGCCAATAGTCTTGCCACACGAACTTCTTGAAGAGTTTGGGCATAGACTATTGGAACAATAGATAACATTACAAATAATATGAAACTCCTTATTTTCATTTTATTTTAACGTGAGTTTTTACTTTTGGGTGGTAAAATCATACCCTTGTGCTTGCAATTCCATTAAAACATGGTCGATTTTAACACCAACTTGCTCTCCGCCAATGTGTCTTTCTAAATAATCCTCTAATAGTTTTCCAAAATTTCCAACATAAATACCTATAACTGTAGAAGCCTTTCCATTGTTATCAATCAACATAATAGGAGAACCGCTATGTCCTCCAATAGCACCATCCACATTTAATTTATAAAGTTTGTCATTCCCATGAAAATTATCACTTGTGATATTTCCCGAAACTTGACTCCAATCGCCAATTCCGTATCCTAATATTTTCACAGGGCTTTCTGAGATTTCTGATGATTTAGAAAATTCCAGAGGAGTGATTCCTTCCACTTCTTTAGGGAGTTCTAGAATAGCATAATCACTTTCATATATAATTGCTCCAGCGGCAATGATTTGGTTTAGCACTGATGACCCTGCATTCTTTATTGCTTTTAGATAATTCATTTCGCTCATGTCTGGATCTCTATAGTAAGCTATAGTTGCAGAAGTTTCAAAAGGAATAGTAGCTCTTTGGAAAGAAATTTGAACTTCTTCGTCTAATGGTATATCTTTCACTACGTGCCGAGCAGTCATGATGTGCGTAGGATCTACCAAGAAGCCAGTACCAGATCCAGATGATGTTGTAATTAGTACAATTGCTTCTTGTGGATCTGTTTTTGGAGACGACACCCACCCCATAAGGTATGGTAATAAGCATATTGCTAATAAACTTAGCAAGCCAAAAACGTATATCCCAGAATAAATTCCGGCGCGTTTCTGAGTTTCTGAATATAAGGCTTCCTTATCTGCCTTGAAAATAATTTGTTTCTTCATAATTGTAATGATTTTATTTAGTTCAAATATTTATTAAATTGTTCTTTTGTCAAGTAAGGAACTCGACGTTTGAAATAAAAGGCTCTATCATTATCATTGGGCGCACTAGTCTTTTCATAATCAATATTGTCCTTTATTTGTTTAGCAATCGTCTCGTTAATATCGGAGTGAAGTGTTATATCAAATGGCGGAACACCATCGCCCAAATAGCCGTACTCTTGATAAATTATGATCGCATCAGATAAACCAGCGAGTTCACACGCACAATCATCATTTGTGAACTTGTACACAATCTGATCTTGTAGAGCAGAAATTTCTGCATTTAAGAACATTAAGGGCAATCGCGGATTTTCCACAAATGCAATATCATTTTTAAGCTTAATAAGTCCGGGAACAGCTTTTCTTATATCAATCGCATCTTTTTCTATGCAATTTTTAATACTTTGCCATTGCTTACTATTGGGCGTATGTCTCAAGCCATCAATGATTGTTAATATGGAATATTCCGATAATGTGGTTATTTTAGAATTTACATATGCCATACTAGTCGAAATACAATCCTTAAAGATTTTACTTTGCTCATTCCCAAGTTGTTCTAAATAAGTATATAAATCTTGATTTTGAGTGATTTCTAGATAATTGAAAGGTTGACTTTGGTAATGATTTTTGTAATCAATCTCCAATTCCATGAGATCACCATCAAGTGTGTCT
>Ga0247610_10002881_pt1 | contig 19364 bp, 17 predicted proteins | sample 174DNAGHGhighgp2_FD_193483 | JGI IMG/M metagenome (GOLD analysis project Ga0247610, IMG submission 193483) | Sheep rumen microbial communities from Palmerston North, Manawatu-Wanganui, New Zealand - 1742 DNA GHGhigh gp2 | ecosystem: Host-associated > Mammals > Digestive system > Stomach > Rumen...
GTGTAGTGATGGGATTTCAATCGGCCGATGACGGTTTTGTAAGCATCGACGGTGAGCTACTTACGGTATCCTCTGCCCCAGCCTTCCGACGCATAATGTGCTATCTGCCCCAAAACATGAATCTGCTCCGCAACCAACTATGTCCACCCGAGGCAAGCATCTGCGAGGAAGATGACTATGGAGTATGGAATCAGGTTCTGCCAACTGCTGCAAAAATTGACAAACCCGCAGAACTATCTGCAGAAGAGGTTTTCCGCCTAGCAAGCGAGACAATCGCAAAGGCAACCAACAAGTCGATAATCATTGCAGAAGAACCAACTGCACATCTGTCTACGGAACTGTCGCTACAACTCCTACAACAGTTTCGCGACCAGGCCACACAAGGCAAATGCGTACTGATATTGACTAGCAATCAGCAACTCAGGGCATGCGCAAACAATGTAATCAATTTAAATCAGATTAATCTATGACATCATTAATACTACATACCATCCTAGCACTACTACTGCTGATACTGCCTTTCGGGGCATTATACATATTGGACCGTCCTTCAATCCGCCCATTGGCAATTGCATTGGCGAAAGGACTGGTACAACTGCTGTTTTTCTCATTAATAGTATGGGGAGTATACAAGGTGGACAATACTTGGATAACAATAGTATGGTTCCTGGTAATGACATTTTGGGCAGGATGGATGACAGTAAACAAGTGCAAACTATCCGTAAAGGACTATCTGCTGCCAGCCAGCGCAGGACTATTTGTTGGAGTATTAGCCGTAGGACTATGGTTATTGGTGGTAGTATTACCCATTGACTCAATCACAGCCAGATGGTTTGTTCCTGTAATGGCCGTGCTTACTGGTCATTCGGCAGTAATGCTAGTACGAGGTTTAAGCACATTTATATCATTGATTACTCATAATCGTGCACAATACGATTTCTTGATAGGAAACGGTGCCTCAAAATGGCAGGCCCTGATTCCGTTTATGCGCAGCAGTCTGCTAGCAGTCATCTCACCGACTATCGCCAACCTGTCTGCGTTGGCATTAGCCGCCCTACCTTTGCTGTTCTGCGGAATGCTGATAGGAGGACTATCACCTATCAACGCCTTCGCCGTGATGCTTTATTCGGTGTTGGGCTGTATAGCATCATCTATTTTATCGCTTGGCGTTACATTAGTCTTAGCAAAAACTGTAAATAATCTATAGGTATGAACAAACTGTTTTTCGAGTTGATGCAGGTTTCTGTGGGTCAGTTGGACTGCGTGAGCAGATTCCCCGAGCCCGATGAGTGGCGCAAGTTTCATGACCTGGCCAAGAGTCAGGCTGTTGTTGGAATCTGCCATCATGGTGTCACCAAGCTGTTCGACTACGGACTAGTTGCACCTCAGGAACTATCGCTCGACTGGATGTCGGAAGCAGAAGAAATCAAGGAGAGCAATCGCGGCGTAAGCAGACGACTGGTTAATCTGCAGGCGGAGCTGGAGAAACACCATCTACGTTCATCGGTGATGACCGGCCCCGGACTGACACGATTTTACAATCGCGAACTCCAATCGCTACGCTATACCAAAGCTATCGACGTATATGTGTTCGGATATAAGAACCAGATCGACCTGAATCAGTATGCCGATATGAATGTTCGTATCATTACCGAACTATCTGCAGGCAAGTCGATGCAACGCAATAACCGACTGGAAAAGTGGTTACTACAGAACAACGATCTGATGTTCCGCAAGGCAGGTGAATTAGTAGTACCATCTCACTCTATGACCATCGTCATCCAATTGGTTCACCTATATAATCTGTTCCTAGCCAAGCGCTTGTTGATGCGTAATCTGATGGACCTGTTCTTTGTACTCCGCTTCGCACAAGGCGACAGCAGAATATTCAATTTTGCACAGACATCTGTTGATGAAGCGATAAAAGATCTGGGATTAACCCGATTTGCACGCGGCATAATGTGGCTACTAAAGGAGGTGCTGAATCTTGATACAAAGTTCATGCCCTTTGAACCATTAGAGGAAGAAGGCCAGTTCCTGCTAAACAAGATTTTGAACGAAAACGGCAGTTTTAAGAGTTGGTGGCATAATATATGGCACTACACTTGGCACAATCTGGCTTAAGAACACTTATCGTATTTTACCCCAAACAGGTAATGTCCTAAGAATGGACTTAGGCGAATAACATAACTCGCCACAAGACTTATTACCAGTACGACAAGCGAAACCGCCATAATGCAGCCGAACTCTATAAGTCTGCTATTATAGGCAGCCAACTGTCCAGCATAAGCCATTAGGAACCGTGGCAGAAAGAAGAAATGCAGCAGATAGATATCAAGTGTTCGAGTTCCGACATATTGCAAAGGCATGGAAATATGCCACTTCTTAAGCCACGAGGCAGACAATCGGAAGAACGTAAACACCATTATCATACCGGTAATGCCACCACCATAGAATCGGAATATCTCGAAAGGCAGATTATCATGATGAGAAGTAGAGGCAATCAACAAGAAGGTCACTGTTATTAGCCCTATCAACGCAGGTTTGCTAGTCCATCGGATAAATGCATCAAAGTTGCGTCTTATCCATGTGCCCAAATAGAAAAATATGAAATAACGCCAGGTGATAACACTCAAGAACCCAAGAATATCCATAACCATCAACAAACTATCTTCTGCCGTCGAACGTATGCTATTATAATAACGTGAATATATAAAAGATGCCAAGGTTAGTGCAATAGCAAATACAGGAGTCCACTTTCTGTTAGCCCTTACCATAACCATATAGAGTATGAAGAACTCAAATAATGCAAAGGTAAACCAATAGCCACCCTTAACCGCGCCCAATTGATGAAAAAACTCTGGTGGCGGTGCCAATAGCAGCAAGAATATAAACGTTGGCAACAACTGTACCATCGCCTTATGCTTAGCAACCTCCTTGAATGGGCGTTGAGCTATCGGTTCAAACAGCCATCCACTAATCATAAAGAAACAAGGCAGACGGAAGAGTATAAACACAGCATTACCGCCCATCCGAGAATCCCCCAAACAGAAATGGCACACATGCGCAAACACTACGAGAATCATAGTAAATCCTCGCATTGCATCAATGTATTCTATCCTCTGCTTACCCATTTCGCCCGCAAAAGTACAGAAAAAAGTTGGAACATTTGTGCATTTCAGCAGAAAATACTACTTTTGCATCATGAAAGAGCGAATAAACTGGATAGATTGGACGAAAGCTTTCTGTATGACGGTAGTGGTATTCTGCCACCTACCTCAACAGGAAGATACCTTCTATTTACAGTTCCTAGCATCTGTCATTCTTTCTACATTCTTCTTTATATCTGGCTATTTAAAGAAGAAAGACCTAACTATCAAGGAGTCTGCCAAGAAATACGGATACTCACTCCTTATACCTTATATAATATATAATGCCATTTACTACCCATATTGGCTCGTAAAATTCTACATAGAGCATGGCAGCATCACGCTGACAGACGCCATCAAACCAATAACAGGCACAATACTGGGCCAACTGAACAGCAGTTTCTCATGCGAACTCAACGGTGTAACCTGGTTCCTTATCGTTCTATTCATAATGCATATCCTAACAGACGTGCTTAACAAACACAAGCATAGCAAAACCATAATGTTTATCCTATCCATCATCTCAATGATACTCTACGGAGCAAATAAATACTATCACTACGCCCCATACATCACCTACCACGGACTTATCCGCTGCTTATGTTTCTTCTTCATGGGCAACCTTTACCAACAATGGGGCAAACTAAAACAACAGAATCTCCGAAAAGACCTTCTTATCGGCACATCCGCCCTACTCGCCAGCCTCATCCTATTCTACTGGCACATCAACGAGAAACATTTCATTCTCCACATTACACTATACTATGTAGTCAACCTAATATCCGTATATGCCTTCATATACTTAGCCAAGTCCCTAAACAACATCAAAACCCGCATCATCACCCTAATCTCCATAGGCACAATGCTAATCTTCGGCATCCACAGAATGATGATTGGCATAATAGACTTTATAGTAGAAAAAATAGTAGGCATTACAAACATTTCTTACGATTGGTATGAATGTCTTATAATAGCTTTAGCAATAGAAGTAATTCTATTGCCAATTGTAATCTACAGAAGCAAATGCCCTATTCTTTTCGGCAAAGCCTCTCAAAAAGATCCTTCCACTTTGGCATAATCAAATCTGCCCGATAGCGCTGTGCCGATTTTACAGCAGCCTGCCCCATTCGAACTCGTAATTCTCTATTCTCTATCAACTGACATACACGATCAGCAAACTCATTAACATCACGATTCTTAACCAAAAAGCCATCCACCCCATTCGTAATAATATCTGCAGGACCGTATGGACAATCGAAAGAAACAACAGGTAGTCCACAACTCATCGCCTCAGGGAGAATTAAACCGAATGGCTCAAATATTGAAGTCAACACAAGAATAGAATGTTTCTTATACTCTTCAATCATTTGATTCTTTACCGGCTCGTGAATAACAATCCCTATGTTCTTTGCCATTAATAACCTATCAAAAACACAATCTTCGATATCACCTTTTTCACCATAAATATGCAGTACCCAGTCAGGATTAGCTAAATTGACCTTTTCCCAAATATCGAGAAGAGCACTAATATTCTTTTGTTTCGAAAGACGACCTACAAATATAATAGATTTTGACTTACATGTTGCTAACGAAGCTTTTTCATTCAAATAAACAACATTTGAAATTACAAAAACATTTTTATTTTTTATTCTCCAGTCATTTGCATCTCTATCTGTTAACGCAACAACAGCATCCGCATTCCGTATTCTCCTCTTTACCTTACACATATGCATTTTACGAAAAAAACTAGTTTTTTCTATCTTTTCTGCATTACATAGTGTATGAGACTCAACAACCAACGGAATATCACCTTTAATTGCACACAACAAATCTGCATATTCATATTTTACACAAACGAGAACGTCCGGTTTCAATTCTGATATAGCGGAGGTAAGACGATGTTTAATTTGCTTTTCAAGTTTCCACCTTTTATAGAATCGCGACAATCCTCGGTATTCATATTGTACATTGAATCGAACATTTATATCAAAATGTTCAATCCCTCCAGTAAGAACAAACGGAAATTTATGAGGGCCTTGATATAATGTCATAAGGACAACATCATAACCATAATCATTAGTCAGATAATTCATTTTATCTGTTAGGACTCTCTCGATACCTCCACAAATTGCTAAGGAATCAGTAACATAAACTATTCTCATATAACAATTATACTATGTTTACACCATATTATTATGCCACAAAGGTATAAAAAATAAACATTCTAGCAAAATAAATAATCTTTTATTTGGCTTAACTCGTTTTTTTTCGTAAATTTGCAGCATGTAATAGCTAAGCGTATGGATTCTTATCAATATAAAATAACAGTTGGATATCCTGTATACAACGTTGAAAAATACGTTTATAAAAGTCTTAAATCGATTTTAGATCAAGACTTTATTGGCTATGAAATAATTTTGGTTGACGATTGCAGTAACGATAACTCGATGAATATTGTAAAAGATTTATTAGCTAGTCATCCAAATGGGAACGTTGTTAATATTATCAAACATAAAGAAAATGCCGGTTTAAGCGTAGCTAGAAATACCGCAATAGACAATGCATCTGGTAAGTATATATATTTCGTTGATTCTGATGATTATATCCCAGCAAATGCATTAAGTATTCTATACAAGACTGCAGAACAATATCAAACAGAAATTGTTATTGGATCTAACTATCAAGTAAAGGATGGCAGAATAAGGGAAAACATACTACCTCACAAAACATTCCTAAACAAAGACGAATTCAAATCATATTATTACTCAAATATGAGTGACTTTATACCAGATACCTCATGGAACATTTTGTTTAGCATGTCATTTCTTAACACATATAATCTGAGATTTCCATGTATTAGATACCATGAAGACATTGCATTCGGGGCTATATATTATCCATATATACAAAGGATCACAATAATATCTGACCTAACATATTATTACCTAATAAGACATGACTCGCTAATGAGTCTACAGTATAGAGATCAAATTGGTATAAACGAGGTTAATAATGCAATTGAGTTATGCAAAATAATAAAAAGTGCCTGTTCAAAATGGAAAAATAGTCCATATTATGGAGGGATTTGTGCAAAGACATTAAAAATTTGTTTTTTCCAAATTGCAGGCATTTTAAAACATAGAGATAAATTCCCAGAGACAATAGATAATTGTCTTATCAAGAAAATGATAAAACATCCAGATTCTTTTTTGGTAATTATTCATCATCAGCAATTAATACTATACAATATCTTTTTTTATTTATTGGGAGTATTGCCAAAGAATCTCACAGTACACCTCATATACAAAATATGTAAAAGAAAAGGTTATTTTAAACCATATTATCAATAAATTAACGCATGAATAATCAAAGAGATCGTTTCAAAATATCAATTGGCTTCCCCGTTTATAATGTGGAGAAATATGTTCATAGGAGTCTTGCATCCATATTAGATCAAGACTTTGATGATTTTGAGGTTATTGTTGTTGATGACCGTGGAACTGACAGGTCCATGGAGATTATTCAAGAACTAAAATATTCTCATCCTAAAGGCAATCATATACGAATCATCAAACATGAGCAAAATGCAGGATTGGCAGAAGCGAGAAACACGGCCATTAAAAATGCCAGGAGCAAATATATCTATTTTGTGGATTCCGATGATCGTATCACCCCCCATGCGCTATCAACTTTTTATGATGCTGCGGAAAAATATCAAGCAGAAGTCGTCATCGGATCAAATTTCAAACAAAAAGAGGAAAGAATTTGGGTGGAAGATGGTGATGTGTTACCATCTATTCAATTCTTGAAAGAGGGAGAATTTACCTACTATCTATATAAGAACATGACGGATATCATGCCGAATACGGCATGGAATATCTTATTCAGTATGGATTTCTTAGACAAGAATCATTTATTGTTCCCCAACATCAGATTCCAAGAAGACATTGCATTCGATGAATTATATCACCCATGCATTCAAAAGATAGTCTTTCTTCCAGATTTGACATATTATTACCTATTAAGAGCAGATTCCCTAATGAATGTTCAAGCAAGAAACAGTATTGGCATCAATGAAGTAGAACGTTCTGTCAAACTATGTAAACTATTGAAAACTCAATGTAAGAATTATGCAGACAAGCCATTCTATGGAGGAGTATGCGCAAAAACAATGAGAAGATGCTTCTTTCAAGTGGCAGGCATACTCAAACACCGGGAAAGATTTACTGGACAAATAGATGACAAAGAAATCAGGGACATTATGAAACATCCTGAATCACTATTCAATATAATGAATTTAAAACAACTCAGGAAATATAATCTCTTTTATTATTTCATCGGAATATTACCTCCCAAGATGGCTGTAACCATCATGCGTTTTATCTGCAAGAAAAAGGGATACCTTAAAACATCGTTACAAACCACTTAACATAACGGCAAGAAATGAAAATTGTATATATCTACTCACAACTAACCATTAGTGGAGGGGCTGACAGGGTTTTGACAGACAAAGCTAATTATCTGGCAGAGCACGGCTATGATATCACAATTATCACAGAATCCCAAATGGGAAGACCAGTTGTATTTCCCTTGTCTTCCAAAGTCAAATTAATAGATATAGGTATTGACTTTGACAAACAATATGGTCATAATATCCTCTATAGAGGTATTTTATATCTGAGATATATACGCATGTACAAAGAGAAACTGAAAAAGATTCTACTTGAGATAAAGCCTGACATTGTCATCACATTAATGGGACGAAGTCTGGATTTCATTACCTCTATCCAAGATGGAAGCATCAAAATTGGAGAAGCCCATACCACAAAGAAACATCTTCGCAGCTACCATCTTTTAGAAGAAAAAGGCGGATTCCACAAGTATCTTGCACAACACCTTCGGAAAAAGCAGATTGCATCTGCCACGAAACTGGATGCACTCGTTCTTTTAACCAAACAAGATGCAGAGGATTGGAATGATGTCACAAGAACTTACGTCATCCCTAATGCTATGTCATATATTCCTGCAAAAAGCAGTTCTTTGACGAACAAACAAGCCATTATGGTAGGGCGATACAATGATGCTAAAGGCTATGAGTACATTACTGAGGCATGGGAAACCGTTCACAAGAGGCATCCAGAATGGATATTAAACATTTATGGTTCCGGTGAGATGCACGATGATGTTGAAAGATGGATCAAAGAACGGAATCTACAAAACACTATGATCATGCATGAGCCAACTAACCACATCATGGAAAAATATACTGAGAGTTCTATCTGTGTATTAAGTTCTAGGTACGAAGGATTCTCTCTAGTCATCATGGAAGCAATGTCATGTGGCGTCCCATGCGTCTCTTTTGACACGCCATTCGGTCCACGTAATATTATCGCTGATGGTGAGGACGGCATTCTTGTAGATTATCTTAACACGGAAGCTCTTGCGGATAACATTTGTAAGGTTATTGAAGATGATAGCTTCAGAAAAAGACTGGGAACGAATGCGAAGAAAAATATCCAGCGTTTTTCACAGGACGTTATCATGCAACAATGGCAAGACTTATTTCATTCACTCATCAAAAATCGGACATAATGGGAATTATCCAATACATTAAAGAAATCAAGTATAACATTGGCTTTATTGATGGAGATATTGATTCCATCATCAATGGAGAGTCAATTAAGGTTAATTGGCTAAAACATTCATACAGAAACCGTTGGTTCGCCGACCCATTCATCTTAGACGTGACAGAAAATGAAATATTGGTCTTAGTAGAAGAATGGTACGACCCTATCAATAGAGGGCGAATCTCAAAATTAGTCATAGACAAACATACGTTCCAACTCATAGACATCATTGTACTTCTCGAATTAGACAGTCACCTAAGTTTTCCAGCAATCAGGAGAAAGGACGGAGAGGTATATGTTTATCCAGAGAATAGTGTCACTAACCAGCTGAAAGAATACAAATACAATAAAGATAAAGAACAACTTGAGTTTTCATCTGTCATAGCTGACGAACCTCTCACAGATGCCATTCAAACAGAACTATTTGGAGATAGGCTTTTATTTTCAACGAAACTTCCAGATGCCAACGGGAAGCATCTGGGGATATATAAATGGAATGAAGATAAGAAAAAATATTCATTAAGGAAAGAGCATCACTATTCAGATAATCTCAGTCGCTCTGCTGGAGATTTTTTTCAATATGCCAACAAGACATACAGACCATCACAAGTCTGTATCAAATCATACGGCGATGCTGTTTCTATTCAAGAGGTGAGTTATAATCAATCTGACGGATGGACATTTAACGAAATCAGAAGAATCTACTCCCCCCACCCTGATCTTGATTTGGGGTTCCATACATTCAACACATATAAAAATATCATCGTTGTTGACGCTGTAGGTTATCGCAGAGCTAAGCTTTGCCACCTTTTACGGAAAATAAAACATTTTATGAAATAAGCTATATTAATATGGATCTGAACAATCACAAATTCATAATTCTGGCTTCCTATACTGCCAACGCTTTAGGACAAATACGTAGCCTCGGGGAAAGAGGTATTAGTCCCATTGCTGTATTAGTACACAAAAATACTTTTAGAATAGACAAGAGCAAATACATAGGCGAACTATATAATGTGAAAAGTATTGAAGATGGATTAGATCTCATTATTGAAAGATTCGGAAATGAACCTAACAAACCTTTCTTGTTTACAGACCGAGATGATGTAATGGGGCTGATAGACAGACGCTACAATGAACTCATTGAAAAATTCAATATATGGAATGCAGGAGAGCAAGGACGTCTTAACAAATATCTCAATAAAAGTGAGCAAATAAAACTGGCTGAGGAATGTAGTTTCAATGTTCCCAAAACAGAGATGGTAAAATTGGGAGAGTTGCCTCATTCATTGCAATACCCCATATTTACAAAAGCAGTAGACTCGCTTAATGAATGGTGGAAAGGTTGTGCTAGTATATGCAACAACGAAGAAGAATTAAAAGCGTTTTGTCAAAAACTCGAGGTAAACAATCTGATCTTACAAGAATACATTGACAAAGAGGACGAAACACCTATCGAAGGAATTAGCATCAATGGAGGAAAAGAAATCATATTGTTTGGACTAACCAAAAACTACCGAATGACAGCAGATAGTTTCGGAACATTCAGACATATTGAAACCTTTGATGACAAGGATACAGAAACGTGCATCCAAAAGTTTATTCAGCGCATTAACTATACTGGAGCATTTGAGATAGAACTTATCATTGATAAACAGGGAAAAGCATATTTCCTTGAAGCTAATTTCAGGATTGCGCAACAAAATTATGGATATACAGCCTTTGGAGCCAATATCCCATATATATATGGATTGTCAATATTAAAAGGTGAAATCGCAAAAGAAGAGATACACTATACCACCAAACGTCCATTTAGAATGATGTATGAACTCGAAGATTTCAGGTTGTCAGTTCTTAGCAAAAAGATATCATTGTGGCAATGGATAAAAGACATCAAACATACAGATGTATTTCTCTTCTACAATAAGAAAGACAAAGCACCGTTCTACCTTACAATTTGGGAAAAAATAAGAAATGCCATCTGAATCTATTTCACTAAATTATCTTCTGTATCTTCATAATGATCTTGCCTGTAGAAAATACGGGTAAGACCATTTGCCTGTATCTTAATTCGATTGACAAAACTCGTCCAAAGGCTACCTTCGTTCATTGTACCATAACCTGTAATCGCACGAGCACGGCGGTCATACAAGAAGCTTATCTTGCCATACTTTTTTAAAGAAAGGGCCATAGAACCATCCTCACCTCGAATGATATCAACACGGTATTCCTCCTTTCGTCCAAAATCTGCATTGTAGGCAAACACAAGTCCACGGACGCTCAGTTCTGGACGCTTGAAATGCTGGATCCAAAGAAACAAATCACGACATAGTTCGAACATTTTCAATCCAATTTTACTATGATTTGCATCAGGAAAGTAACTCCATAAAGCAGAAACAGCAACAACACCGGGTTTCATTAGCTGCTCAAGCATTAAATCATAATACATAGGAGGATACAATGTATCACTATCTACATCAAAATAGTATCTACCACGAGAATGGTGTAAACCACATCTGCGAGCATATCCACACGAATGCTGGTATTCAGTATAATATGGTATACCTGCTTTCTGGAAAACCTCCGCCGTTCTGTCTTTGGAGTCATTATCAACGCCAATAATTTCTACTGGATATTTACATTTGATTTCACTGATAGCCCAAAGACAAGCTTGCAAATGAGTTTCTTCATTATAAGCAATTACAACTATTGACGCGAGAGGTCTGTCACTTTGCAATTTTGACAAGCGCTCACGAGTTCCTACTATGATACTTTCAGATACTTCACTGAAAGATTTCCCATAGATAGAAAGATATTTATCATACCAATTAGCCATATCTGATTGTATTAACGATGCAAATATAACAGTTATTTTACAAATTGCCAAATAAAAATATAACTAAATACATCTTTTTAACTTACCTAACAACTTAATGGCTATTACAAAAAGCGATATAGGCAAAACACTCAAAATGAAGAAGAATAAATTAGCGACTCTTTTCTGGTGAAACTTAATAAGTTGTTTTACAGACATTGGATGCCATAATACCTTACGTAATTCTTTTGGAGAAAAGCGTGGGAAGATGATATTTGTTTTCTCCATGATATGGCAAATCACATAAAAACTATTTATCTCTAAATTCAAGCAAAGATAAGGCAAATATGATTTTCCATTCAAAGACATACTCATTTCTTTCAAATGATTGAGTACAGAAATATTCTCCAATAATTCTGTTTTATTTATAATATCACGATCCTGATAATGAGAAAGTGATTTATTATGAGCAATATAGTGATAAGTTATGTCGGGCAAGAGAACAGCATCAGTAACTTTGGTTATCAATTCTGTTGTAAAAGCCATATCTTCCCAATAAGAGACATCAGGGAACCGTACACAAGAACTACGCAAAAATGATATATCTATTAATTGATTGCATGCTGACACATGAAACAGTTGGATATGCTCAAAAGCATATTTGGCAAGTTCATCCTCGCAAGAAAACACCATTTGAGGTTTCTGATAAATCCGAGTATTGCCATTATTTATTCCATCAACAATTTCATATGAACCATATGCTACTTGGGCATTATTAGTTATGATAGCACCGTATAACTTCTGGATGGTATCTGGCTCTATATAGTCATCTGAATCCATGAAATAAAGGAATCTACCCTGGGCCTCTTCAATAATTCTATTACGGGAAAAACCAACTCCACGATTCGTCTCATTATGCAATATCCGAAGAACATTTCCCCTTGGATGCTGTTGCTGAAATTGATACACTTTCTCGATTGAGCCATCAGCGCCACAATCATCTACAATGAGGAATTCAATATCCTGGAAAGTCTGAGATAAAGCAGACAACATCGTATTTTCAATGTAGTCAACAGATTTATACACGGGTATTCCTATTGTGACTTCAGTTTTCATTAATCACTTCATCAAATAAATACTTCCATCTTAAGGCTACATCATCGATTTTAAACCGACACACATTTATACGTGCATTGCGTCCCATCGTTTGAAGTCTATCTGGAGACTTGATTAAGTCTAGGACAGCATCTGCAAACTTTTTCACATGTCCATTTTCAACCAGAATACCATCCTCTCCATTTGTAATGATTGATCTAGGGCCCCATAAGCAGTCGAATGCCACAACAGGTAATCCACATGCCATGGCTTCTATTATTCCCATTCCAAAACCCTCAAAACGAGAAGTGCATACAAATATAGAACTATTCAAATATTCATCTTGAACATTATGAATACTACCGTTTAAACTATACCTATTATTATCCAGCCCTAGAGTTAAGGCTAACTTTTCATAATAAGATTTGTTTCCGTCACCATATATATCCAACTCCCATTCTTTACATTCTTTTTCCACTATAGCCCATGCCCTTAACAGCATGTCATACCCTTTTTCGTCAAAATAACGACCAACTGCAATTACCCTTTTACGCCGAGAAGCATTACTATATTCCGGATAAAAAGGAAGTGGATTTGGTATCACATCTACTTGAGGGATTTCTTGCCAAGCTTGTCGATCATACTCTGTCAAAACAACAAAGCGATCTAACTTTTTTATTTTCTTCACTAATCCTGACATCCAATATTTTGAAAAAACTGCCTTAAAAGGATTAGTTCTATTAGGTGTAAAGTTTCGATAATGAGCTCTGTTTATATGAATCTCACCGATTTTCTTACTGCCATCCTGAATATCCGATAGAAAATTAATTTCACGGCGAAGCAAACTGACAGTTATATCAGGCTTTATTCGATTTAATACTTCAGTCAATTTCTTTTTAAAAAGCCTTTCCTTTGGTATATACATTAAAAGACGTTTAAGAAACGAATGATGCCACATTTCATCAAAATGGATACATAAGTTCACTACTTTTACATTTGATGATAATGGGAAATAATACTCTTTTTCTTCACCATCCGTTGTTACTATCGTTATATCGTATCCATATACATCGGCAAAATAATTGGCTTTAAGGGTTAAGACACGCTCCACCCCACCTGCCATATAAAGAGATGGCGTACAATAGACTATCTTATACTTCCTATCATTCATACAATCCATCAAATAGTTTCTTCCAAATCTCCCCTATATTCTCCATTTTAAATCTTTCCACGTTTTTCCTTCCAGCAACAGACATTTTTAGTCGCAAAGAGGCATCATCCATAAGTAATGTCAACTCACGCACATACTCATTAATATTACCATTATGTACTAAAAATCCATCTTCATTATCCGCGATAATATCACGAGGGCCACAAGGACAATCAAAAGATATGACAGGTAAGCCACATGCCATCGCTTCAACAAGTACCATTCCAAAACCTTCAAAACGCGAAGTGAAAGCAAATATAGAGCTGTTAATATATTCTTGTTGAATATTAGATGATGGTCCATTCAAATGACAACGGTTATCATCTATATTTAATTCTTTCTTTAAGCATTCATAAGATTCGCGATCACCAGATCCAAAAACTACGAGTTCCCAATCCAGATACTTATCCTCTACCATTGACCATACCTTTAAAAGCAGATCAAAACCTTTTTGGTAGACATAACGCCCCACGGCTATCACACGTTTTTTCTCTAAAGAACTAACCTGCTCAGGGAAAAAAGTAAGAGGATCTGGGATAGAAATAATATTGTTTAATTCTATCCATTGTCTTTTATCCTCTTCTGTCAACACAACAAACTTATCAAGTTTTCTCAGATGACCAACCAGATTATTCATCCAAAACCTAGCAAAAACATACTTAATAAAATTAGAGTCATTTGCTTCAAAATTACGATAGTTAGTCCGGTTGACATGTAACTCACCTATCTTTTTGCTACCATCTTTTACATCTGTGATAAAGTTTATTTCACGTCTAAGCAAACTAATAGTAATATCTGGACGCAGGCGCATCAATTCTAATGTCAACTTTTTCCTGAATAACAGTTGTTTTCTAATATATATTAAAACTTTTTTTATAAAAGAACAATTCCATAGTTCTTCAAAACCAATATTTAAATTTATGATTCTTACCTTATCTGATAAAGGGTAAAACAAAGGATGCTCTTTACCCTCCGTCAGAATAATAGTTACATCATACCCAAGTACATCTGCAAAGTAATTAGCCTTAAGAGAAAGAACCCGTTCTACACCTCCAGCCATATATAAAGCAGGAGTACAGTATACGATTTTATAGCGTTTATTCATTACCACAGATTTATTATCTCTAATTTTTTGCAAATTTACAAAAATATATTGTAAATATCAAATTTAATTCGTATTTTTGCAACTATGAAAAAGAAAATATGCTTTTTAACAGATTCTATCTTCTCCATTGGAGGAGTACAAAGAGTTACAGCAGTCATTGCCAAAGAATTGGCAAAAGAATATGATGTCACTATTGTTACATTTGACAATCCCAACGATGTTGATTACAACTTGTACGAATTAAATGAAGCACCTATTCATTTTCAGTTTATAAAATTCCCAGATGTAGAGAAGGTAAAAGGCTTTCTGTTTAAAGTACATCGTGCCATATATATATTTCTTAAGTCAAAAACTAAATGGCATTCAAAAATATACGCTATTACATCGTTTCCTTCAGAACAAAGAAATACAATTCTAAATGCATTAAATAAAGACTATTATGATGTTATAATAGGAGTTCATGCGCCATTGGCAGAGAGATTAGCAACTTTTAAAAAACAATTTCAAAACACATTAGTCATTGGATGGCTTCATAATTCATATGTAGCTCTATTCAGCAAAAGTTGTCATTATATAGGTCCAGAAAAGCAATATCACTATATTCGACAGTTTAAAAAATTAGACAAGCTTGTAGTGTTATGTAAAAATGACGCACAAAGTTTTACAGAATACGATCAAGATTTAAAGCCAACCGTTATATATAATCCTTTAACACTTATTCCTGGGCGACCTTCAACAGGAACATCCAAACGTTTCCTAGCTGTTGGAAGATTTTCATATCAACATAAGGGATTTGATATACTTATCAAAGCATTTCAATTATTCTGTAAAAAGAATCAAGAATGGGTTCTAGATATTGTTGGAGAAGGAGATATGGAATATGAATATAAGTCACTTATTCAAGAATATCATCTAGAAAATAGGGTTACAATTCACCCGTTTACCAACAATATACAAATATACTATTCGAATGCACAAGTATATGTATTAAGCTCACGATGGGAAGGCATGCCTCTAGTTCTAGTTGAAGCCATGTCACATGGCTTACCAGTAGTTTCCTCTGACTTACCCGTGTGCAAGGAAATTCTTGGAGACTTTGGCATTTTTTTCAATAATGGCAATATCCAAGAACTTGCACTGCGCTTAGAGGAAGCTACAAAAATCAATTGGAAAGAAAAATCACAAGAGGCAATTAATATTGCTCACAAATATGATATCCAGACTATAATCAAGCAATGGAAGAATATTATTAAGAAATAATCAAGCCTTATCAATAACACGCTTCATTTGGATCTTCCAAGATAAATTTTCAATAGTTTCTCGAATATATTTTGGATCAAACTGATGATTATCAATAAAAGCAAGGATTTGTTGAACATCGATTGGAGATTCATCTGGAGCCGCTTTTAATACATATGATTTTCCTTCAAAATCACTATCTTGTTCACTATATATAAATGGTATACCACGAGTCGCATACTCACGATTTTTAAGTGTCTTAATAGTAGTTATGCCACTACGATGACGAGCCAGACTACCTATAGCAAAACAACATTGGTCAAAGACTTTATTAAGTTCTTCACCAAATAGCTGACCATGAAAGACCACCTTATCACGAATGTTATATTTATCCATTAATTCTGAGAATCCAGGTGCATGCACAGAGTCATACATTTCACTTTTCCACACTCCACCTACAATATGAAAATAGACAGAACGAGGATTTGAATTATTACTGTAATATTCACCAAGCCCTGCAATCAATCGATCAAAACCATGCCAATAATGCACCTCAGCAACACCTATCAAATGTACAGAATTATCTGTGGGAGCAGTGTAATTATGTAAAGGTATACTATCCATATCAACTCCATTACTAATACGGATAGTCCGCTGACCAAAAATAGATTCTGCATCGGAAAAGGTAACAATAGCATTCATCTGCTCCGATAACTTATTACGAAACATCTGATCAATTTTCAATCCCATACGCGTTACGAATGGAAAACCAACAAATTCTTGATCATAAGGATATGTAGGAATCTCTGTTACGGATTTTACACCTAGTTTTTTTAGACGTTTGAAAAGATGTATTAACCAAGGATTTGCATTCTGGAAACAACGAGCATAAACAAAATCAATTTCTTTCAGTTTACAATAATCATATATACAATCATAATCAACACGCTGTAAGAGTCCTGCAATCAGGCCTTTCCCATAATTCCTTATAATACGACCATCTACAAATCTACAACGATTGCCATCGGAATCGAAATCATAATAGCAAAGATGGACTTCGTAACCATTTTCACGAAGACCTTTTACCTGATAGTGGATCTTTTTACTAATGCCACTAACATTAGAGAAGCCATGATATACAAGAAATAATATTTTCATAACAATCAGTATTCAAATAATCCCATAACTTTCTCCATGATTGGAGCCATGTCGTAATACTTGTATTCGGCCAAATGACCACCTAAGATTAAATTGGGAATTTGATCGGCTAGTTCTTTATAGCGATTGTATAACGACATATTCTTGTCGTCGTTTACACTATAGTATGGTTCCATGCCGTCCTTCCATTCAGTGGAGTACTCGCGAGATATGACAGTTTTAGGACATTTATATACATCGTCGCCAAACATCTCGAAGTGTTTGTGCTCAATAATACGGGTATATGGAACCTCGGCATCGGTAAAATTCATAACGGCGTTACCTTGGTAGTTGGGCATATCGAGGACTTCTTCTTCGAAACGAACTGTGCGATATTCAAGTTTACCATAACGATAATCGAAATATTCATCAAGTTTACCTGTATACAACACCTTATCAGCAATCTGCTCCCAATGCTGACGATCATCGAAGAAATCAACATTAAGCTTTACATCTGTACCTTCAAGTAGTCCATCGATGAGTTTATTGAAACCACCTATGGGAATGCCCTGGAAGCGATCGTTGAAATAATTATTGTCATGAACAAAACGCACGGGGAGGCGCTTGATGATAAAGGCCGGCAGCTCGCTACATTTGCGTCCCCACTGTTTTTCGGTATATCCTTTGATTAGTATTTCGTATATATCTTTACCTATCAGTAATTGTGCCTGTTCCTCAAGGTTCCTCGGTTCTGTAGCGCCATCAGCCTTCATCTTTTCGAGAGCTTCCTGGCGCTGTTCTTCTATCTTGGCTTGGGCATCAGCAGGCGTGAGTACACCCCACATCTGATAGAAGGTATTCATGTTGAATGGCAAGTTATACTGTTTACCTTTATAGTTGGCAATAGGAGAATTGGTATAGCGATTGAATTCGACAATAGAGTTGGCGAAATCCCAAACCTTTTTATTAGAAGTATGGAAAATATGAGCCCCATACTTATGAACATTTATACCTTCGATATTCTCGCAATAAATGTTTCCCCCAAAGTGATTGCGTTTATCAATCACTAAGCAACGCTTTCCCTGGCGATGGGCCATACATGCAAATGTTGCACCATAAATACCAGCTCCAACTATTAGATAATCGTATTCTTTAGCCATTTAATACTATTTTTGGTGCAAATTTAGCATAAAATTTGGAATAATCCAAAAATATTTGTACTTTTGTCAGCGTTAATTGGCAAATTGGGCACGTATGAAGAAGATATGTTTTATAGCAGATAGCATTTTCAAGTCGAGCGGTAAGCAGAGAGTTACCGCTGTGATAGCTGAGGAACTAACGAAATACTACGATGTGACAATCGTGACGTTTGAGGATCCTGAGCAACAAGACCTGAGAATGTATGACTTACAGAACTATCCCATCAAGTTCGTGTATACTCACTTCCCAGAAATAGGTAAGTGGAAAAAGCTGTCGTATAACATTTACAACTATCTGTATAAGAATCTACTGCCCAAAACAGCAACTACATCAGACTTGTATGCACACAGTTCGTTTCCAAGACAAAGACGTGAGGCTGTGGTAAAGGTTTTGAAAGAAGGTAACTATGACGCGATAATAGCTGTAAACTCATATCTATCAATGCGACTGGCTACCATCAAGAAGGACCTAGGTGGGGTAAAGGCTATCGGATGGATATATAATTCGTTTAATGCATTTATCAGAGAGGGATCGCCATATCTGGGAACAGAACTGAAATATCACTATGGCAGACAGTTGCAGAAACTGGATGAGACTGTGCTGCTGTATCTACAGGATTCGGAGATGTACTATCATGCATACGGTTTCTCGCCATTTGTGATTCCGAACCCGTTGACAATAAAACCAGGTGCACCTGCAAGTGCTAAGAACAGACGATTCCTGGCTATAGGTCGACTGGTGCCTCAGCACAAGGGATTCGACCTGCTGATTAAGGCATTCGACAAGT
>Ga0247610_10002883_pt1 | contig 19360 bp, 23 predicted proteins | sample 174DNAGHGhighgp2_FD_193483 | JGI IMG/M metagenome (GOLD analysis project Ga0247610, IMG submission 193483) | Sheep rumen microbial communities from Palmerston North, Manawatu-Wanganui, New Zealand - 1742 DNA GHGhigh gp2 | ecosystem: Host-associated > Mammals > Digestive system > Stomach > Rumen...
GTTATTGCTTTTTTATTTTCTTTTTTCATTTTTTGCACTTCTCCAGCAGCATCATGTGGTGCAATTTTTTTGGGTATCTTTTTATTTATATTATTTGTTTTTTGCAATACTAATTATTTTTTCTTTTATTGCATATTTTTGTGGATGTTTGCTTTTTTTCTTTTTTGTATTGTTTCATTTTTTGATGGTTTGATATAGGTGTGGTGGTGTATTTTCTTGTATTTACAAGTGTTTGTTTTTTATTGCATGGTTTTTGGGTGTTTGTATTGCATTTTGTTCTGGTTATGTTATTGTTTGTTTTAGTTGTTTATGATGTTCTGGATGGTTTTAGTGTGTTGTGGTTTTTGTGTTTGTATTGTATTTTTTGGGTGGTTTGTAATACTTGTTATTGTGTGGTTTATTGCATTGTTTGTGGTGGTGTTGTTTGTATTGCTTTGATGGTTAAGTATATATTTTATGTCGGATAATATAGTATTATACGACAAAAATATTATGTTACAAGTTACAAACAAAAACAATACAAAAAAAGGGAGCTGCAATACAAAATGAACACAAAAGAAATACAAAAAACACAACAAAAAATGATAAAAAAAATACAATTCAAAAATAGAAAAGCAACAAACGGAGCATACAACACAATCAAAAAATACAACACAATTTTTAACAACTTCAACACATACATCCAATCCAACAATATAACAGAAATAACACAACACAATATAAACCAGATACTAGAACAATATCAACAAGAATATTTGAATGAATACACAACAAAAGATGACAAACAACTATCAAACAACACAATAAACCAATACATGATAATTATAAGAAAATTATTCACAAAAGAATGTAAAATGCAACTAGAAAAACTGGAAATACTCAAAGTAGATAAACATGATCCCAAGTACATTAACAATGAACAATACAAGGTAATACAAGAATACCTAGAAAAGAGAATACAACAATGCAATACAAAGCACCAGGAACAAATGCTACAAACAGATAAAACAATAATAAACCTATTATTCAATACTGGATTAAGAATACATGAGGCACTAAAGATTAAGATAGATGAATTATCCCGAACACAAAAAGACCATAACAATAATTACCAGTATGAAGTGGTGGGAAAAGGTAACAAGAAAAGAACAATAATCATAACCTCACCAGTATTTGATGCACTAATGCAATACATACAATTGTTCCCAAAAAGTGAACAAGTTTATGTTTTTGAATCCAACAAGAAACAGCACCAGCCAATCAGCACCAGAACAATTGAAAGACACTTTAACAATATAGCACTAGAACTGGATAAGATAGAACATAATAATCCAACTGATGCAGATAGTTATTCCAGTATACTAAAGCCTCATAACCTTAGGCATTCATATGCAGTAAACAGTCTTAATAATGGTATTCCAATTAATGCAGTACAAAAACAGTTAAGACATAGTAATATTACTACAACACAAATTTATACAGAGTTGAATAGTGATAGTTTATCTGATGCAATAGCATCAGCATCTATACCCAATGTTCCAAGTTTTCCTGGAATAAATGGTTAAGTAAATATTGTGGTGGAGTTGGGGAATATTACAGTTATCAAACATTACCTAACTATTAATGGTTAATATAAAATTATGCTGCTTAATTTTTTTAGTGATAAAATTTCAAGCAGCCTAAATTGTGGGTTGGAGATCCAACAAGTAGAACCAAAAAAATATGGAGAGTAAATAATTATGGTAAATATAAAGTTTTTAGAACAAGTAGCAAAAGAACAAATAGATCATCCAGGACATTTGCAGATAGAATATCAACACAATAATATTATCTTAGTGAATACATTTCTGGATGAATTGTATAATGAATTATATAATGCAAATGATGGTGATGCTGCTGCTATTATGGAATTGTTATCTACTGAAAAGATAGTACCATATTATGATAATAAATTATCCTTTTTTAAAGTAAAACTAGTTGATATGTTAGTTGATAGTAATTATAATCTGGATGCATTATCAGATGAACTCAAAATTAGGTATTCATGGATTGTTCATCAGATGTTGTGGGAATTAAAAAAGTGAATGAATAAAAAAATTTATATTATCATATTTTTCTTTTTTTCATTTTTCTGTATTAAGTTGTGCATTAATATTAACATCTATTTCATTAGAATACTTATCAAATAAATGTACTAAATCATTTAATTCATCAGATGCTTTTAATAATTCCTTACTGGATGCACAATCCTCAACATATTCATCTATTACTGCTTGTAAATTATCCATCTGTTTCTGTATTGCAAGTTTAAACACATTTTCCATATACATAGTCTATTCTCCTTTATTTTTTTCAATTTTTTCTATTTTATATTTAGTTAATCCATAATCAGTTAAATCATACTCTTTTATTGAATTATGAATATTGTAATGATTTTGTACTACTGGATCACTCCAATCTATTATTAAAGTTTCAAGCCATCCAGGAATGCCACCAGGATTTGTGATATCATTTTGCACATACTCCACAAATGATTTATCAACATCTACATTAATATTAATATGCAATTCATATTCAAAATATAAACCATTCACATTAAATTTCTGCATAAAATACATATCTGCATATAATGGTGGAATTTCAAATAATGGTTTCTTTTCTGGAATATTCTCCTTTTTAGATTCAATCATTTTTTCTACAAGCTTATTGTGTTTTTCATTCTCATTATTTATATTTTGAACTGTTTCCTGGTATTTATCATATGCTTGTAAATATGCCATATCTTTTTTAGGCAGAGTAAATTGGATGTTCTTTTTACCTTTTTGTTCTAGTTTTAAGTATGTATCATATATTGTTTCTGCATCTTTTCTATCTTTATTTAAATTATCGCTTATTTGGGTTATTATCTTATCTTTATCTCTAATTACTTCTTGTTCTACTATGTTTATTACTTGATTAATTTGTTCTGCTGTAATATTTGTTTTTTTCATCATTGAATTTATAAAATTGCCACTACCTATATATCCATATTCATTTGGTAATGAATATATATTTTGAACTCCATTAGGTGCTAATTTTATTATATAATGTTGTTTATGTATTTCTAATAAGTACATTAAGAATTTCATGTTATCCATTAATTCAAATTCATCTTGTATTAGTAGGATATAATCTCTAGGTATGTTTAATTGGTAACTGTAGTATGTTTTTTTTGTTCCATTTTCTGTTTTTTTGTTATTTTTTGTTATGATAATTTTTCTTGTATCTTGCATTACTAGAATCAATGGGTTTTTATCATTGTTTGTGGGATCTATTTTTTTTATTCCTTTGTGAATTTGCATTTTTTCATACTCCAATAATTGTTATGCTTGATATATTTTTTTATATTTTTAATACTATAAAAATCTAATGAAATAATTGATAAATTTTCCTAGTTTAAATAATTAAATTTTCTAAGTTTAATAATAACAAACTTTATATATAATCTAATATAAAAAAATATATTAGTCAATACATGACGTTAAAAAACCAATGTAAAAGGAGGTGCAAACAATTCAAGCACAAACAACAATCAAAAAAAGCAAAACACTAAAAAGCTTAACACTCCCACAACTAATTGCACAAGAACTAGAACAATTAGCAAAAACAAGTGGATGCAAACAAGCAGACATAGTAAAAGTAGCAATATGTGAATTTAAAAAGCTAACAGATGATGAAAGAAGCAAATTATTAGTAGAATACCAAGTATATTAAGAAACAGATGATAAAAATGGCAAAAACAAACTATCTAACATTAGAAATAGAAAACAAAACAAACGATACAATAATACAAGTAGAACTAGACAATAAAACAATGTTTCAACTATACAGAATCAAAGAGATACACAATTACCATTCAATGATAGAAATTGATTTATACAGAAAATTCTGCAAGGAAATGCAAGAAAAAGTAGAAGCATTTACAGATTCAATAAATCAAAAATACCTGGATGAACTGGAAACAATAGACAAAGAACAATACAAGAAAAACAGTAATAAAGTACAACAATCAATGGATGAATTTCTGTTAGCTGGGTATGGATTTGATTTTGCACTAAGTAAATCAAAAAAATATTTATTATAATTTAGGATGTGATATTTATGAGTAACAATTGGGAAACTTTAGAATTTATAGAACTAGCTGATAACAATGATGCATTATCATGGAAACCATGCGATGCAGGAGATTATATAATAGGAGAATACATTAAAACAGAAAATGGAAAAGGGAGAGGTGAGGGCTTATTGTTCCACCATCTGAAAGATGAGGATGGTCAAGAAGTTAGTATATTAGGTTCAACGGTTCTTAATAGGAAAATGGAAAAAGTAGAACCTGGAAAAATTGTTAAGATTGAATATAAAGGAAAAGCAAAAAATCAGAATGGCAGACAATACAACAACTTTGTAGTATACATTGCACAATCAAACTAAGTATTAGAATTATAGCACCATCTATTAATTATTTTAGGTGGTGCTTTTTTTCTTGATATTCAATGACAATTACATTAATATTATGAGGTTAAAAAATCATGATAATCAGAGAATCAATAGTAACGGATACTGGAATAATTATAGATCCAGATGATGATGTGGAAATAGTGGAACATAGGGGAATGATTGAAATTATTTATGATGATGGTGTACATTATTGCCATGACATACAAGAGTACAATGATAATTAAACAAAATAATAAGAAAACCTTAGAATATGTAAATAATGTTTAAAAATTGGGATGAAATAGCATGTTTTATTTTTGGATGCTATGGTAACAAAAGGGTATGATGAAAATATGGATGTATGAATAAAAAGACTAGTGAATAGCTTAATTGGATTATAGTTAATGGAAAGTGATTTCTAAGGGAAAAGAAAAAAGAATTAGTGTTTATTTATTATATTATTATATTATTATATATAATATATATAATATTTTCATTTTCATTTTTTTACTTTTTTCTTTTCCTAACTAGAGCTAAACATTAACTTTTTAAAGAACACATATAAGAGCTTCTTTAAGGGTATAAGCGATTTTATTATAATATCCAATATGATATCTATTTTACTATTATAATGTTCAAACCAGTATAAATTAAAATTAAGATTTAGCTCTAGCTTCATATTCATATTTCCAAAAAAATCAAAATGAAAAAAAATAACAAAAAAAGAATTAGAACAAGTAAAAGAGGGAAAAAATGATAGATAAATACCAAAAGCTTAAAAAAATCGCTGTAATGGATGGAAAATATTATATGTCAAAAGACATACTAAACATAAAAGAAACCAATGAGAGCATAGAACTAACAACAAACAGAGAATATGTGATAATTCCAAAAACAGCTGTAACAAGAATAGAATATTACAAAGGGGATGCTGCAAAGTGGAACAATACACAAATGAGATACTAAAACAGATAATATCGGAGAATCCAGGAATACCAATCGAACAAGAATCATACATATACTGTAATAACAAAATACCAGTACATCAAGGACTCAAAGACCTGGAACACAAACCAAGAAAATCATTTAATAGTATTGCTATTAAATCAAACAAGCACAATTATCTATGTATAGATTTTGATGGGTACTCTGATGCAGATGATAACGTAGTACAAAAACAAGAAAAGCAAAAAACTGCAGAGATCCTAAAAGACAATTTTATAAAATTACTGGAGAATCGAACAAGTAAGTATAGAATTGATGAAACTGCATCCCACAAATATCATGTATGGATGAAACATCCAGATGTTCCTAACAAGGAATTTTTAAAATTACCAAAATTCCTAACAAGTGATGGTAGTACAACAGTAACTGGTATAGTTGAAGTGTTTAGCAAATTTGATAAGCATAATGTTCATCTTGCTGGTTCTACTATAACCAATGGAAACGGTGAAACAGTTGGAGAATATACAAATGTATATGCTGGAGCATCATTTGATGAACTGGATAGTATACCAGATGTTAAGGCACTATTAATTTCTGCAATAACAAGTGCTGGGTACTTAGTAAAGATTGAAAATCCAGTAAAAAGTACAAACACAGTAAGGTATAATTACCTGGATGCAGAACATAATGGAGTTATCAAGGAAATACACAACAAAGGGAAAATATATTTTACATATGAAGAAAATGGGATTGAAGTAAAAGAACATTATTATGTTGTGCCTAAGAATGAGTTTAGCATTGAACATATCAGCAGTAATTGTGAGGATGAATTTAAGAGTATCACTAGTAGCATATATTATTACAAACAAGAACATGATGATACAAATGCTGATGCTAAAGCTACAGTAGAGAACCAGGAAACAAGCAAAAAGCTAATAGAAGTATACAAGCAATACTGGAACAATACCATAGGGCAAAGGCACTATTTAATGTTAGCAACATATCATACTCTAATCAAATATCTTGATTTTAATAGAGATGATCTATATTACTTCTATGATGAACTTGCAGAAAATGTGGATATTAAACTAGAACATAGGGATGCATTAATAAATGATGCACTTAAAGAAACAAGTGATAATAAATATGGCATTCCAACGATAATTGAAATTCTAGAATGTGATAAACAAGAATTAAGTTTTTTAGCAGAAAAAAATGGGAGAGTACAAAATGAGATAGAATACATGGAACGGATAAAACCAACAATTACTGGTGAAATTTTAGAGGATGAAAAGAAGTTTAAAAAGATAGTGGAATTACAAGCAGATAACCATTATGATGGAAACAATACATATATCCAGATAGAACCAACTAGGAGTATAACAGATTTAATTGCACAAATCCTTTCAGCACCATTGCTTAGTGAAAAAGATAATATTGCTAAACTTTTTCTTGCATTAACTGGTGTAGTTATCGGTGCTAATAGAACTTATGTAATTGTTAGTGGAGTAAGTAGTGGTGGAAAATCTGCATTAGTAAAAGCAGTTAAAATAGCAATTCCAGATGCATATATATCACAGATAGATGAACTTAGTGATGCTGCATTTACTAGGTACACAGAGGAAAAAGGAGAATATGCATATAATCGTATGATTATAGATTATGGTGATAAAGGGAACATTAAAGGGTTTGAAAAGGTAATTGATGAAATGGGTAGGTTTCAAAATCTTATAACAGATGGTTATTATAATTATCGTGTAACAAACAAGGAAAATAATGCACCTAAGGGTACAAAAGATTTAAAGATGGTTACAGATGGATTTGCACAAATCATTACTACAACTAAGGATGTACTTGCAAAAATTGATGAACAATTAATTACCAGGTCAGAGATCCTTTATGTTGGTAACAATTCCAAAAAAGAAATATGTGAGTTTAATGCAAAATTTGGAATAAATAATGTAAAACAACAAACAAACAGTATAGCAAAGATAATACAAAGCCATATACTCTATAATCTCAACAAATACAATGATACAGATGCTATAATAGTATTACATTGGAGAAAGTACATTACTAAATTATTAGTGGAAAATAATGGTGTAAATCGTGAAATTGATTCAACTATGAATGCACTAAGAACATACTGCTGGATTGAAATAAATAGACTAGAACAAGTGAAAGGAACGGATGATAAAACATATTACATTCCAGCATCAGATATTGTGGATGAATTTATAAGAATTTATGGAGTAAAAAGCAATAAACAAAATAGTATAGACTCTGCATTGATTGATGTAATAAAAAAAGAATATGAATCATGTGATGGTGATATAGATGATGGATTTGATTTAAATATTGAAAGCAGTAGAAAAAAATTAAACATATTTAATTACCAAGACATAGACAAGCTGCTAAAGAAAAATCATGATGAAAATAAGGATGAATTGTATGATAAAATAGATAATGTTAGTGATATACTAAGGAAACTTGAAAAAGCAAATGTTCTTGCAAGATTACCAGATACGAGTAATAGAAAAGTATTATATTATATGAAACAACAAGCATTAAGCATTAACAAAGAGTTAAAGGTGATTCCAATAAGTGATGATGATATAAGTGATGCAATAGAACATTTAAGACATCATGAAGTAATTGCAGATGAAAATAGTGATGCATTACTATTTGGCAAAAACAACTATAAATTTTCTGGTGATACTGATTTTAGTTTTATAGATCAAAGAAATAATAAAGCTCCAGGAAATGTTGGTACTGATAATAATAATAGTGATGGTGATGGTGGAGCTGGTAACACAATTACATCAAGTAATTGTGTATTACCAATACATGAACAAGAATCCACATCTACATTAGATATAGTAACTGATAATGGTACTGATGATAATGGTAATTGTGAGGGTAAAACATTTACATCAAATGCACAATCAGAACCAACATCTACAACTGCATCTGCAATTACATCAGATACAGTAACATCAAATGAACTTGTAAATCTACATTGCCATACAGATGAAAGTGTAGGTGATGGTGCTGTTAGCATAGAAAAATTAATAGACACAGCAGCACAACATCACCAGAAAGCATTGGCAATTACAAATCATGGAACACTCAACGGATTATACAAATTCAATAACTTATGCAAGAAAAAAGGCATCAAACCAATACTAGGAATAGAAGCATACATCACTAGTAAAAGATACCATCTAATACTACTTGCAAAGAACTATCAAGGATACCAGGACTTATTAAAACTGCATAATAAGAATGTATTGTACATGAAAGAGAACGGACTCAAAAGGAATGATAAATATGTGAATGGTGGCATTTACTATTCTAATCTGGAACAAGACAAAGAATTATGTAGAAACTTAATATGCCTTAGTGGATGTATAAGTGGAGAGATCCCACAACTATTATTATCTGGAGAATATGAACAAGCCAAAAATTTGGCAATACAATATAACACTATGTTCAACAAATTCTATCTGGAACTGCAGTATAACGGATTAAAGGAACAAGAAAAACTGAATGAACTGCTTGTTGAACTCTCAAATGATACTGGTATACCATTAACAGTAACTGGTGATGTTCATTATATCAGTAACAAGGATGATTGGAATGCAATAAAATATGCACATAGAAAAAATAGTAAAGCTCCAGCATCTAACAATGCATTTATGATAACAGCTCCAGTACAACTTGCAGCATCAACACTTGAAATTGCAGATAGCATATCCTCATACGATATACAAACATCATTACACATACCAAGACCAGAACACAGTAGAAATTGGTTAAAAATCTATTGCCAACAGAGGTTACAAGAACTGGGAATTGATGATACAGACCATAGAATAAGACTAAAACAAGAACTATCAGTAATTAAAGATGAAATTGCAGATTACCATATATTACTGTATGAAATTGTGGAAACCATAAGCAGTTGTGCTGGTGCAATAGGTGGCAGAGGTTCTGCTGTTGGCAGTCTTGTATGTTACTTGTTAGGATTTCATGAAGTAGATCCAATCAAGTATGGGTTATTGTTTGAACGGTTTTTGAATGTGGAACGTATACAGAAAGCATTGGCATCAGATAGTATTGATACATCACTATTACCAGATATTGATTTAAACATTGCAGATGACAAAAAAGATGAAGTATTTGCAGTATTAGAAAGCAAGTATGAACATATTGCAAAGGTAATGACATATAGCAGACTCAAAGAAGAGAACAAGACAATAAACACTATAAAACAGTTATATCCAACAGCTGATGTAATAGACTTAAAATATAATCTTAGTGTTCATGCTGGAGGTATAATACTATCAACAGAACCATTTAGTGAGTATTTACCAGTAACTCTAACAAAGGATAATGAAATTGTAAGTGATTGTAGTTTAGCAGAAATAGAAAGTAGAGGTGGCATAAAATATGACTTATTGGGAGAATCCAGTAGTAAAATCAATGAGGGAATAACACTATGTGATGATGAAATACCATCACTAGTAAAATATACAGTAGAACATCCACTAGGAATTTCCCAATTTACTGGATACTCTGCAAGAAAATATCTAAAAGAAAATACAGTTAAAACATTTGATGATCTACTTAATGCAACTGCATTAATAAGAACTGGTAGTAATGAATCATGGATATTTCAAGAGGATATGATGCAAGAAGCTGTAAAATATGGTATTACAATGGCAGATGCAGATTACCTAAGGAAACCTAGAGGAAATGAACAAGAAAAGCAAGAAAAACTGGAAAAAATAATACAAACAATGCAAGATAACGGATGCACTAACGAGGATGCAGAACTGTTTAGAAATTATCATCAAGATTATAGTTTTAATAAATCTCATGCTGTAGCATATACACTTGAATCCCTTAAGAATGCAAAGTTGAAAAAGGAGAATACAGCAGTATTTTTTGAAAAGAAATTAAATCATGCAAGAGATCCAATCACTATTGCTGAATTGTTTGATGATGCCATACAGTTGGGAGTTGTTATAATTCCACCTGGTAGAGAATATTTTAAATTGGATGCAAAAGCAGTTGGGAATAAATTGTATGTGGGTACTAAGTTTATCAAGGGAATTAGCAGTAAAGAACCAGTTGATAAGCATGGGAAATTTAACAAGATATTCAAGGAATACTTAAGTAAATCATACCAGGAACGGTTGTATCGTATCGGAGCTTATGATAAGAAAAAGTTACCAGAACATCCAGTATGTCTAGGGTATAAAACAGTAAAAGATAATGTGATAGTGGCAACAATATCCAGGAATGGATTAAATAATATGTGGTTTGAAAAGAACAAGTATTATAAGCCTATGGATATTTTCTTTAAAGGTGCAATTGTTACTGATGAAATTATTGATGCTTATGCATCAATTTAATCATCATATATTTTTAGAAATAATTATAACTAATTTTTCAAGCACTTAAAAACAACAAAAGGTGAATAAAATGGCAGAAAATGAAGTAAATACAGTAGATGATGAAAATATTATGATATGGGATAAACCATATAGAGCAACTGGTTTAAAAGAAAGCACAACAGCATTTGAAACATTTATAATCTATAGAGATATGGGAACAAGCAGAACATTACATAAAGCTGCAGAAAAAGTGAATAAGAAGTATGAGGCAGTTAGGTTATGGAGTTTCAAGTATAAATGGACTGATAGAATTAATGCAATGAATAAATACAAAATACAAGAAGCTAACAAGCTTAATAAGGAAATACAAAGAAAAGAGATAGATAGAATAAACAAAAGACTTGATGAAAAAAGTAAATTAATTAATGTGCTTATTCAAGTCTTAATTAACAATGCAAATAAATATGATGATGCAGAACTGGATATAAAAGAATTTTCATCTATGCTTAATCTAGTTTCTAGGATAGAAAATATGAACATTGCAGACCTGGAGAATATTAAGAATCTGGAACATATAATAGCAGATGATGGTGTGGATGCTCAAAATATCAATGCATTAGTGAATAATTTTAATGTGCTTTTAGGTGCTAATAATTCTGATGCTATAGATAAATACCAAGATGAACTAAAAGATGATGAATACTAATTATGAAATCCAATAACAAATTATACCATAAATTTATTCTCCAGAAATGCATCCCAATCAGCATTGTAATATCAGATAATGACCTAAAAAAATTACAAACAATTGCAAAGAATAAATCTTTTATTACAGTAGAGGATTATATGATTAGCTTGATTAATTCAAGATATGAATGCATTAATGCAGATGAACTGGTAAAAGTAAAGAATAAGAGTAAAAATTATGATAATAACATTCATAATCTACAATTGCATCACCTGGAGCATCCAAAATTAAACCAAGATAAGAATATGATTCTTGATACGATGCAATTAACATTAGATGAAATTCTAGGATAAGTTATCGAGGAAATACTGATTAATATGCATTATTTTGCTATTGTTATTGCCATATTAAATTAGTATAATATGGGATAAGTAATCGATGAAAAATAGTAACTAAAACATTATACCATACAAACAATAATAAAACACTATCATAATATGCACTCATATATAGAATAGGAAACATTTTGTGCTGCTGCTGTTGAAAAAATACAAACAGTAGAGGGAACAAATGAACAAAATATTACAAGAACATTATATTAGCGATGATTTAATATCATGGTACAAAGCAATCAACTATGATATGTACAAACCATTAAAATGGCAAATACCATTACTAAGGATACTTAATTATGCAGTAGAGGGAAAAGTAAGTAGAATAATGATATCAGCTCCTCCACAGCATGGCAAGACCGTATTAATTTGTGATGCATTCACCAGCTGGTACATGGTAAACAATCCCAATGATAAAGTAATATTAACAGCATATTCTCAACAGAGAGCAACAAAATATGGTGTAAAAATAAGAGATATCATCAATCTATTTGGGAAACAAAGCAGATTCAAACCACAACTAAAACAAGACCATAAACTAAAAACTAATTTTATGTTTGCACAACCATTTTCTGGTGAACTTCTTGCAGCTGGATCTCATGGTGCAATTATGGGTAATCCTGCAAATCTTGTTGTAATTGATGATCCTATCAAAGAACTATCTGATGCAAGAAGCCCAACAATGCAAGAAAATCTTAATGATTGGTACTTAGGCAGTATTGATACAAGACTAAGAAAAAGAGGCAATGGCAAACCACCAATTATTATTGTTGTAGCTCAAAGACTGCATCAAAGAGATTTACAAGGAATTATATTAGAACAAGAACCAAGTATTGATGGAAAAGAAGCATTAACAATACTAGGAAACGGTGGAACAATACCCAATGATACATGGGTATACTTGAATTTTCCAGCATTATCACTAGGTGTTGAACAAGACATACTGCAGCGACCATTGAACACTCCATTATGGAGCGACCACAAAGATTATAATGATTTGGTTACTGATAGGAAAAGAAAAGGCACTTATCGGTTCGAGATGATAATGCAAGGCAATCCCACTAGGGAGGAGGATTATATATTTAGGCATGATTGGTTTTATAGTGATGAAAGCTATAGTGATACTAGTTTATCTTGCATTGTTCCATACTTTAAGGAATTGGAAATGTTACCTAAATATCGTTTTTGGGATTTAGCTGGAACAAGTAACAAACCAACAAAGCAGAACGATTTTTATTGTGGTGCATTGTTATCAAAGGATGCTGGAACGGATACATTATATGTTCATGGCATGGAGCATGGTAAGAAACAAGCATTGGGAGTATTGAATATTATTAAGGAAACTATTGTAAAAGATGGGTATGATGTGCATACTATTTTTGAACAAGAACCAGCATCTCAATCTGCTATATTCCTTAATGAATTATTTGATAATTTTAGGGATTATGATGTGCAATCTGTTAAGCCTACAGAGGCAAAATTATATAGGAGTTATGAATTGAAAAGGTTGGCAGAGAATGGTAATTTAAAGTTTGTTGTAGCTGATGAATATGCTAATATGGATTGGATACATAAGGCAATTAAGGAATTAGAAATGTTTGATGGAAAAGATAGTAATGGCAGTAAGAATAAGCATGATGATATTGTGGATGCTTTAAGTTGTGGTGCTAATTACTTTAAGTTAAATGAACACATAGAACCTCTTTCTGCTTTGATATATTTATAAGTAGTGGATTGTACATAGTATAATATGGGAGTAATTGAATGTATAACAGTTTTTATTGTATTTTTAATATTTTATCATTTCCTTTTGTTTGTAACTTGTTAAAGGATTATTAATATTATTTTTATGATAAATCTAATCATCCATCTATTGTTATCATTCTTTTTACTCCTTTTTTCATCCAATAAATATTAAGGTATTAATACAATACCTATAAGTATTTGTTTTAACAAAAATAAAAACATAACAACAATCTAAGTTACAAACAAATAGGAGAGATAAAATAAAATGAAATACATAAACAGACAAACCAGGCAATTAATAATAGATACTCCAATTCATAGAAGCATAACAAAAAGCACAACAAAGGATGGAAAAACAAAGGAGAATATAAAATATATTGCACATATTCCCAATGAAATATTAATATTTCTGCTGGAACAATATGCACCGTTTGATGCTGCAGCACAATCAGATGTAGAATATATTGAAACAATGAGAACTGGAAAAGAAAAATATTTCTTATCATTTTATGATCATCCTGGTAAGGATGAATATGTGGAGTTATCAGTAACTAATGAAAAGTATGTGTTGGATGATACTGCATCTGTAACTTTTAAGAAACAAGCAGCATCTAATAGTTATTTTTTTACTGTATCTAAAAAGGTTTTTAAACAGTTAAAGGATGATAATAATTCTTTTTCTAGTTTTAGGTTTGTTTTTAGTTTAGATTGTGATAGTTATTGTTTTAAAAATTCTGTTGTTGATGTTAAGCTTGTTTGATTGTTCTTTTTGCTTTTTCTCTTTTTTTATCAAGAAATAAAAAAGGTATTCTTACAATACCTTTATATAGTATTGGTAACATACTATTATATAACAAGTTACAAAGGTATTCAAAGAATACCAAAAAAATAAAATTAAAGGAATGATAAAAATGTGCGACTACTACTATGAAAAAGTATTACTACAAGAAGAATACGATGAGGGAACAATGACAAATGAAGAATATGAACAAAGACTATCAGAAATAGATGCAGCAGAACAAGAATACTATGAGGATGATTGGTAAAAACCAATCATCAAATACAATATCCAAGAGGGATGATAAAAATGTGCCTAAATTTAATCAATAGCAAATTCAAATCAATACAAGAAGTAGAAACACTACTAAACAGCGAACTAAACATCATCAAACAAGACATAATAGACATGAAAGATGATAGAGATGCAATAGAACAAGCACTAAGAGATGCAGAAAGTTACCAAGAAATACTAGAACTATATGGATAACATCCATACATTAATCTTTTTTTCCAGGTGATAACAATGCAAATCAAAAACCTAATCAAACCATTAAACACAATCATCACAATCAGAAACAATACAACAAAAGAAATAGCAAATGCAATTGCACAAATAGAACTAGAACAAATAATTACCACAATGTGCTGTGATGATATCCAAGAACTAGAATAAAATTCATATTAAATAAGATACAAATTAATAATTAATTAGAAAAAAATCAGTAGTAAATCAATATGATATGGGTTAATTATCATATTACCAGTATGAAAATTAACACAAGTATACCATATTACCAGGATAAATATATGTAAATTCTAAATGGGCATTAGAACACATATATATAAATTGATAATACTGTTTTTGTAAATATTAATTAATATATTTTATTCTAATGTGCTATGTATACATGAAATTTTTATGCATTAGGATCATATAATTTATTACATTTTTCTAATTTTTAGATATGAAAAAGTGAATATATCAAAAAAAGTTACCATCCTATTTTGCATGGTTACTTTAAAATGGTATGTAAAAGTTACCATCATATTTTACATGGTAACTTTTATCTTAAGAAAAAAGTTACTTGTTACCTTAGGGTGAAAGTAACAAGTAACTTTTATACTTTTATGCAAAAAAGGTATGGTAGCATTTCAAAAAAATATTTTGAAATAAATTTCAAAAAAATATACATGATATATTTAATGTTTTTTTTCATATTTATAATTTATTATAATTATGGAGAATGAAAAAATGGCAGAAAAAATAAAAAAACATCCATCAATCTTTAAAACAAGTGATAATGTATTATCACAGCATGGATTAACTGTAAGTGGTGGTGTTGAAACATTAACTATCTTATTATCAACAAAGCAGCTTGATATGGCAATTAATTATATTAATTTAATGAATGAAAAAGAAAAATGTGAAAAAGAAATAAAACAAAAACAAAAGGAAATAAAAGAATGCCAATCAAAATTGCAAAATATTAATGTAGAACTAGAAAAAATGAATGAAATAAGAGATAATTATGATATTATCAAAACAGATGCATTTAAAAGTGCATTAGAACGTGCAAATTTACTTTTAAGTGTACCAGAAGCACAATATCAGAAAACTAAGGTAACAAGAATTAAAAAGATTGAATTACAAGAATTAATAGACATAGCAGATGAATTTTGTGTGCCATTTGATTTGTTAATGGAACATTTGGATCAAGATTTAATTAGAAAATATGTAAAACATGGTGAATTTTTAAATATTTGTAGGGATACCTCTGCAACAAAAAGTAAAAAGTAACTAGTTACTTTAGGGTGAAAGTAACAAGTAACTTTTTTCTTAAGATAAAAGTTACTTATCATTTTTTCATGGTAACTTTTTTCTTAACTTTAAAGTTACTTCTTATTTTTTATGAGTAACTTTTTTCTTAACTTTAAAGTTACTTCTTATTTTTTATGAGTAACTTTTTTCTTAACTTTAAAGTTACTTCTTATTTTTTATGGGTAACTTTTTTCTTAACTTTAAAGTTACTTATGATTTTTTTATGGTAACTTTTTTCTTAATTAATAATACCAGCATCATCACCTATTTTTTGATGGTGCAATGGTACTGGAAAATATTATTGCATCTGGTAGAGATCCACCAGGTAACAATAATAAAAATCTAACATATCATGTATTCAAAATATAATAAAGGGTATATGCCAATTATAATAAAATAATTAATAACAAAATGAGATGGTACAATGAAAGATCAAGAAACTGTAACTGTAGATTTACACATAGAAAATGAAAATGGAAATGTTGAATTAAAACCATTAGAAATGACTAAAGCAACAAAAGACATACTGGATGCTAATGGAATATTCCCAGAGGATTTAATAAATGATTATGTGTATACTTATCATCTGGAGGATGTGCTGCAAAGTATTGATGTAACTGCAGCATTAACTCCAGCAGAACAAGAACTATTGAAAAATGCATTACAAAATGCATTAGGCAATATTGATACATTACATCATTTTGATACACATACATTAAAAGATGGAATAACTGTATGTGTTAATGAATACCATTCTACTGGGAATATTGAATGTTTAAATGCTGATAAGATTGTGCAATATTATCATGAACATCGTTATGATATAGAATCTAAGGATTAGTACATACATATTTGCCTGGATGGTGCTGCTATGGTAGGTATTAGAAATCTTGATATTACCGATGCTGAATTTAAATATTATAAGCAATGGGTAGAGGAAACACATAATACGGATGTACAACATTATATTTCAATACAGATTAAGAATAAATTGCAAGAATTGAAAAAACTTAATGGTAGATGCAATCAAAGAAGTATTATATTAACAAAAGATGGATACAAAGGTTCATGCACCTGGAAAGATGAATGCAATGCTTATAAAGTGTATCTAAGAGGGAATGGAATTAATATCTATTATGGTTTCTTTGAAAATTTATATAATGCTGAAAGGGAATTAAAGCAGTTATTTAAAGAGGATGAAACTGGAATAGTGGATAAAGCTAAAAAGCAACAAAAATATTATCAAGAACAAAATAGATTTACAACAAGACCAAAAATAAGTGATACAAGCTATAGTATTAAAGCATTTCATAATAAAAACGGTTCTATGGTTATAAAATTCAAAAAGCCTTTTATTAATCCCAATACAACTAAACAACAATCACAAATAACATTCAATAAAAATTGGTTACAATATTTTGATAAAAAAGAAGTAATGGATGTATGTGTAGAACTTGATGATCCAATAGAAATAATTGGGTATCGTGAGGATTTAATAAAAAAATTGAATGATGAACTTGATGCTTAGGATACCTTATCGATGAAATATCAGATAATATATAATATTTTATTGTTGTTACTGCTTTATTAGGTTGTGTTGGTTGGGATATGTTATCGATGAAAAAATAGATTAAGATGGTGTTGGATATGCAGAAAATAAGCAAAGGCACTAAAGCAGAAATAAGTGGGTACATCATAACAGAGGATGAAAAGCTGGAGTATGAAAATCTTAAGGAAAAGGTGGAATTGGTTAATAAATTATATAGGGAATATGAACAAAAATATTATCCTAATAAATACTAATTCCACCATTTTCTGGTGCAAATTATTTCATACATTGCAGTTATTGTTTAAAATGCTGTAATGGATACTTATATATTAATAGAATTACATATAATAGTATATGGTGGAGCATTATGCCTTATGCTCCACTTATTCATGTTCAAGAACTATTTTTACTATTGCTGCTTATATTTTTTCATGTACTGTTTTAAATCCACCAGGTGGTGATGTTTGTTCCAGTTTTTATGACGCTTCTTGTTCCTATGAGGATCTACTGCAACAAATCCTGGTGCATATATATCCTCAAATGTGTATGGAATTTTTAGCACTATCATCCCACAATAGGCACAAAGAGTATATCCATTATCCAGCTTTTTTGCTTTCATATTCTTATGACATAAAGGACATACTAATTTTTTCTTGTTGTGTTTCCTTTTTTTATTAGAACGTTCTTTTTTATGGCATTTTTTATTCATCTTATCTATAGCATTAGTATTATAAGAATGAAAAAAGGGAATGTTAAAAGCAATTCCAGATAGTGTTTAATCACCAGTTAATTCTAAGAATTTCTTAGGATATCTTGCAGTAATTCTTTCAATAATTGACATTTTCTTTATTTCTGCAAATGCAACTGCATATTCTTTATTTTCATTTTGGATATCATTTATTTCATCATGAAGTTTGTTTAAATTTTCTGTTGAATGTTTATAATCGTTTCTTGCAGTCTTGATATCCTTTTCTTGTTGTTTAATTGTATCTAATAATTCATCTATTCTTTTATCTTTTTCATTATTGGCAGCCCTTACTGATTCAATGTTTTTTTCATGGTTAATTGTTTCTGTATTATATTGTTCTATAATTTTATTCTTTTCTTGTATTGTACTTTTTAATGATTGTATTTCTTTGTTATCTAATGCTTTTGATGATTCTATGTACTTTTCTTGTTCTGCAATTTTATCTTTTAGTGATTGTATTTCCTCATGTAATTCTTGTATTTCTTGTTGGTATTGTTGGATCTCTTTTGTGTTTAAGTTGATTATTGGTTTATCATTTAATAGGTATTGTTGTAATGTATTGTTATCTTGATTGTTGAATTGATTAATTAATGATTCTATTGTTGTACTCTTTTTTCTTTGCTTTTTGCCATATATTGCTTGTAGTGTTTCATCATATTTTGTTAATGTTTCTTGATCTATTCTTATGGTTATTGCTTTTTTATTTTCTTTTTTCATTTTTTGCACTTCTCCAGCAGCATCATGTGGTGCAATTTTTTTGGGTATCTTTTTATTTATATTATTTGTTTTTTGCAATACTAATTATTTTTTCTTTT
>Ga0247610_10002885_pt1 | contig 19360 bp, 38 predicted proteins | sample 174DNAGHGhighgp2_FD_193483 | JGI IMG/M metagenome (GOLD analysis project Ga0247610, IMG submission 193483) | Sheep rumen microbial communities from Palmerston North, Manawatu-Wanganui, New Zealand - 1742 DNA GHGhigh gp2 | ecosystem: Host-associated > Mammals > Digestive system > Stomach > Rumen...
GTTCTTTTGCAACAGATGTTAATGTTTTAAGAATGTGATTAAATTCAATTTCATCATCTTCACTCCAAGCAGGCTTACCATACAATGCCTCTTTCGCTTCTGCTGAAATCTTACGTTGGGACTTTTGTTCAATCTTCTTTAGTTCTTTTTTATCTGCATCCCATTCATATCCTGCTTCCTTCATCTTTTGGAATAAAAAGTCACGTTGTTCTTTGGCTGCTGGATATACTTTGTTGTTATTATTCCAAGTGTCTATCCCATTTGCCTCTATAAAATCATCCGCCAAATTAACACCGCAGTAGAAATATACATAATCTTTATCGTGCCTTTTATATATAAAAGGAGCACCATTTGCATCTAAGACATCACCATCCTTTGCATCTTTGATAGTCCAATCTCTGAAATATGTATCAGGACAAACTACTTCAAAGGGAACATTGCTATTAGACGGCATTAAACTTCCGTCCTGTGTAGATAAGTATGTATCACCTTTATAAAATGCTTTGTTTGCATAATTATCGAGTAGGTCTTTTATACATACATACCATTTATCTTTTTCAATCTTAAACTTTGGTTCAACCTTATCAGTGGGGTTTTGCTCACTTTGCTTTTTAAGCCAAGCAACCACATCCGATAATTTTATTCCATTAAGCCATTCTTTATCAGTGCGTGATTCTCTCTGCTGATACTTGAAGGATTCTAACAACCATTTCCTTATCTTCTCATCCTCGCTCTCTTCTTTCTTAACTACAATCTTTCCATTTTCAATGCTTGCCGTGTAACCTTCTGGAATATTGTATTCCCAACCTCCAAGTTCGCTATCTTTAGCACCAAATGGAATTTCAATAAATTCTTTCATAACTAATCATTTTTAATATAATACTCACATCCTTCCTCGATAGGTTCTTCAGGATGAAAGAAGGATGCAAACAAATAATCTCTGTTCTTAACCTCTTGCCCTAACCAATACCTGTAACAAGTGTCTTTCTTACTGCAAGTGTGTTGGGAGCAATGCATCATGTCGTGGTTATAGTTCATAGTTATTCCTCCTTTACAATTATTACTTTAACTTTGTCACCATCTTCAATACACTTAGGCAGTTTCATATTAATAGATAGACCTGTTATATTCCAGTAGCCGACTTCGCCATCCACAGCACCTTTCATCATCTGCTCTTTCTGCCAATTAGCACCTGCCTTGAAGATTTCATAGAAATTATTCTTGTCAGAATCAACAATATGCTTAAAGGCTTCTACTGCTGCTTGTTCCAAGTCCTCACTTACAGGCTCTTCTTTTCCATGCACACATTCATTAACTATCTCAGCATACTTCTCACTTGAAATGCCTAAATCCTCTTGTGGATTGAAGTCTTTAATCATTTCACCAAGTACACCTTCTGCCTCTTTAGGTTCTCCAATAGTCACTTTGATAGGTTCTTCAAAAGAAATAAGCACATTACGATAAGCATCCGCTTTACCTTCCCAATAACTATTATTTGTAATATTTGCTCTATCTAATGATATACTATAAAGCCTTTCAATCTCGGCTTTAATTTGTTCTACTTGTTTGTTCATATCGGTAAATAGTTTCAACGTGTTCCAGTGTGTCCACCACATATACTTTCTGTGCTACAACATTGTTTTCATAGAGTGCTTCGATATAGCGTATTACAACGCTATCTCTACGATTAATGCATTCAATCAAAGTCCTATCATAATCCAGATAGTGAGAGTGATAGATACCCATCTTCTCTTCTAAAATAGAGAGCTTTGTAAATATCGCCATTAAGACAATAATAATAACAGCATACGGAAAAGCCTTTCCTGCTAATTCAAGTATCTCTTTCATTTCTCAAACTCATTTATAAGTTCTTGTTTTCGTTCTAATAGGAGTTGCTTAAAGCGGTCAGTCAGGACTTTATCATTGACTATGTGATAATCTGGGTAACTAGAGAAAACATGAGACTTGACTATTCCTATACCGACCATTACTAAGTTCTCATCGCCAATTTCGTAGCCAATAGATTTAAGGATTTCATCTATATCGTTAATCTTTTCAACGATAGGCTTCCTGATGTTATACTCTTTTATAGTCATAGTTATATAGTTAATGTTATATACGATTTCTCAGGGCAAGGCATACCTTGTCCTGTTTTGTTTCCGAAAAGTTAGTGGGGAAATGAACTATCTGCGGACAAAGTTACGAAAAAAAGTTTTTGTCTCGGTGAACCGAGACAAGTTTTTCTGTCGAAATGGAACTTTGGGACTAAGAAAGCGAGAAAAAGGTGAGCGCAATTCTTATTTCACAAGTGTGAAAAATAAAAGTGAGACCTGCTTAGAACAACGTATTTTTGTGGCAAATAGATGCAGCCATGCGTCTATTCGAGAGCAAAAACATCTATTAATAAAGAAAAAAAGGAGGGTTTATGGAAGAAAAGATTCTTACAGTACCAACGAATGACAATGGCGCATTGAATGCAATGGCCATGATGAACAACAATCCGTGGATGTATCTTGTCATGCTGGCATTATTCGGTGGCGGAGGCTTCGGCTACGGCAACAATGGTGTAAACACCGCACTTGACATTGACACGCAGAACAAGCTGAACAGCCTACAAGCGCAGATTAACGACAACAACAACAATCAGTGGCTTCGTGAAGCAATTGCTGGTAACGCAACCGCTTTGAATGCCCTGAAGGATTGCTGCTGTCAGGCACAGAAGCAGACGTTAGAGCAGGGTTATCAAAACCAAATTCAAACCATCAACCAAACCAATGACTTGCAGACTACGATGCGAGCCGAGAGTGGACTTGTCCGCGCAGAGGTTGCTTCCTTCCGTCAGGCATGGGAGAACAGCCGCTATCAGGATGTAGTGGCCGAGAAGACACGTTTGCAGACAGAGCTTGACCTTCTCCGTCAAAACGCAGGCACGGCAGCTATGATTGCTCCTGTGCAGGCCGACGTGACGAAGATACAGAACGAGGTGCTCGCTCTTCTTGCCAACGCAAACGTGGCTAAGACAGCAACAGCTACAACCGCAGGTTAAACAATTTCCTCCGATGGGGTGGTAGGGGTGTCCCCTGCGCCCCTATCGGGGAATTAAAATTCGGAGGATATGGGAAACTTATTTAAGGATTTGACCGCAGGCGCATTCGTATATGCGTTGAGCAAGGGCGAGGAATTGAAGTATTACGAAGGCAGCGTCGTGAGCGTTGGCCAACAGAGAGTGGACGTGCCACCGATGCCGAAGATGCCAAACGGGCAACTGCCAACACAGATGCCTATTATCAGGAACGTGGTAGATGTGACCTATAGCATAGACGGAAAGACATACACGGATGCCGTAGACATCACAGCACCGGCCTTCACCACCGACAAGTTGGGCGGTGTAGCACTTGTAGCCACGAGCAAGGATGCCATCGTGAACGAGTTGCGCCAGACAGAGCAGAGTGTGGAGAGTTACATAACGGAAGCCGAGAAGGGACTGCCGAAGAAGAAGGAGCAGTTGAAGTCGTGCAAGTCACTCATAGCGCAATTGGACACCTCCTACAAGGAGAAGCAGCAGACGGAGGAGCGATTTACGAAGATAGAGGCAGTACAGAAGGAACTTGCCGACAAGTTGGACAAGATATTAGCGAAATTAGGAAAATGAAGAACGAGCATATCAAGAAATTTGACGAGTTGTACACGAAGATGTCCGACTCGTCCGACATTAAGGACATGGAGTTGTTCGGCAAGGTAATGCGTGAAGCCATGCAGTACGTAGTCAATCACTCTCCTGCCTACGCAGATGAGTTAATAGAGAAGTTGGAAGCAATCAACTACAAGAATTACCTGACCAAGAAAGAGGCAGAGGACATCATCATGGAAATGCAGCCTTCCCCGAAGTGGACGATTGAGCAGATGAAGCGTGCGCTTGCTGCATCAGGTACTGCAACAGAAGAAGCACCATGCTACAACGAGTGCGCATTGCTTACAACGATAGCTATGATATCAAGTGATAGTGGTGACACGCTATCCAAGTACGTGAAGGACGAAAGCCAATTGATGGAGATAATCTACAATCTGGCTATTGACAAGTTAAAGGATAAGGACGGCAAGTTTGCTATCCGCAAATACTTTGACCTATGATTGAGACACTCGGACATTACGCATGGAAGGCGGTAGCGAAGTTGGGCGAAATCCTACAGACGCTGTGCGGATGGTGCTACCTGATAGCTCTTTTCCTGCTTGACTATTTCTCGGGTCATGGGTTCATTGTTGGCTTGGCAGTGTTCGTTACCCTGATGGATGCCGTATGGGGGATAGCAGTCAGCGTGAAGCAAGGCAAGTTCACATTGAGTGAGTTGGCGAGATTGACGATAGCCAAACTTGCAGTCTACGGCTGCGCGTTGAGTGTCTTTGTTGGGTTGGACAAGGTGACAGACAGCGTCATCACAGGCTCGCTTGTTGGCGCAGCAATCGTCCTCGTGGAGTTCTGGAGTTGCTGCGCGAGTATGCTTATCCTATTCCCGTACATGCCATTCCTGAAGTTAATGAAGAAGGCGTTGACTGGTGAGATAGCAAGCAAGTTGCACATTGAGGAATGCGACGTAGAGGACGTGTTGCGCATAGACTATAACAGCAAAAAGAAGAAGAAGGAAGATGAAACTGATGACAATATCTAACGCAGGCTTGGCACTCATCAAGAAGTACGAGGGTTGCCAACTGAAGGCCTACAAGTGTCCTGCAGGCATACCAACAATAGGCTATGGGCATATAAAAGGTGTTAAGATGGGCATGACTATCACACAGGAGATAGCAGACAAGTTGCTGCAAGAGGACATCGCGCCAACAGAGAAGGCCTTGAACGCCTTGAAGATTAACTTTAGGCAAGGGCAGTTCGATGCGCTCGTGTCGTTCATCTTCAACTTGGGCATCGGCAACTTTAACTCGAGCACATTAAAGAAGAAGATAGTGGCAGGCGCAAAGGACGAGGACATCGCTGCAGAGTTTGGTAAATGGAACAAGGCAGGCGGCAAGGTGCTTGCTGGACTAACTAAAAGAAGAGAGGAGGAAGCAAAACTATGGATGCAATAAAGAAGATGGCATGCCTGTTGGCGGCAATTGTAGCACTGGCATCGTGCAAGACCAAGACGGTGGTGGTAACTGTTCCCGAAATTCGCACCGACACAACCTACATCACAAAGGAGCAGAGAGACAGCATTTGGCTGCACGACAGCATCTATGTCAGCGAGAAGCAGAAGGACGACACCATCTATCTGTATCAGGAGAGGTGGCACACCAAGTACGTAGAGAAGGTTAAGACCGACACCATCTATCAGCACAAGGTAGATAGCGTAGGCGTTCCTTACCCGGTTGAGGTCAAGGTAGAGAAGAAGCTGAACTGGTGGCAGAACATGCGCATGACGCTTGGAACGATTGCGCTGATAGGCATATTCTTGTGGATAGTAGGTCAAGGTATTAAGTTGTACATGAAAAGATTTTGACTATGCGAGTAACATACGTTATAGGCAAGGAGGCCGTCTTGAAGGAAGTAAGGAGGCTTACCCACTACGGAGGACACAGGAAGACTGGTGATGATGGTGCGTTTGAGCGAATGCGAGCAACAGACAGCGACAAGGATATGCTGGAGCAGTTCTGGAAAGCGGCCTGCTCTGCTGCAACCGAACAGCTAATGCACTACACTAAATGTATAAGCAATGACGATATAGGCGAATCAACTGCATACGAAGTAGAGATGGAGATGCCGAGCTTGTACGATGTCATTCTCAACGACAGCATTGAGGAGAGCCTGCAGAATTTCTTCATTAACCTGATAGCGAGCAAGTGGTACAAGATAACAAGTCCTGAAGATGAAGTCAAGTATGCTGCAGAAGCTAATGGTTACATGAAGGACATAGAGAACAAGATATATCACCGCAAGAGACCAAAGAGAGATGAATACTGATTGCACATGTTCGGGCACAGGCTTCCCGATTTTCAATAACGATGTTGTATTGCGCTTCGGAAGGAACGAGTTGCTTTACGACATCAAGAATTACGCCTACATTGAGTGGGACGTAACGAAGGTAGAGAGTGCTCACGACAAGCACATGATAGCCGACATTGGCGAAAAGGGAAACGTCGATAGGGTGACGAGGGTGCTTGACCTCACCTTTGCTCAATGTGTAGAGTTGCTATATCCCTATGCAAAGCGAGAAGTGAAGGGGCACAGCAGCCGAGACAATGAGCTTGAAGAAGAGGAGGAGTATGTCTTGAGGATGAAAGTGCCTGACACTTTTTCCGAGACTACCGTGACGCTCTTAGAGAAACTTATACACGAACTCATGGTGTGCGCAGTCCTTGCAGATTGGTTCAGCATAACCAAGCCTGATATTGCGGCATCGTGGGCTGCAAGAGTGGAGGCGCTTGAAACCGAGATACGACGTGTCAAGAACAGACGTAGTGGAAGGCTGACGAGGAAGTTGCATCCTTTCTAATTTAATATATATAACTCTGCCACCCGAGCCGTTTGCATCGGTAGTCAGAGGGCGCGAATTACTTGCTTGCATAGCAGACATTCAAGCTGGACAATCGGGTGGCTGCTTTTACTTATAGTAAGAGCCTACAGAGGCTTCGTGCGCTGTGCCAGCAAAACAGCGCATTCCTTTGCAACTGAACGGTTACGTGGTACGTAGCTCACTCGCGTATGTTGTACGGGGATAGGCCTCTGCTTACAGCAGGGGAATAACAGTCTCAAATGTATCCTCGTGGTCGGGTGATACAAGACTCCTAAATACCGCGTCGGATTGTTCCGAAGGGAAGGGTTTGGGGGTCTTTCTTTATATTACTTTGCGATTATACAATTGTGGTAAATCGTAAAACATAAAACAATGAGTGTATTTATTTTGTTTTGCGAATGGGATAATGGGATTCTTATTTTCCCCATTGTCCCCATTGTCCCCGATGCGATTATGCGATTGTGTTAAATCGTAAAACAAGAATAGGGATTATTGCCATGAATCCCTATTTACTTGACGAATCCCTATTGACTTTGTTTTATAAATGGGGAAAATGGGATTTTGATTTTTCCCATTGTCACCATGTCCCCACAACCCACTCTGTTATCATTTCTGTTATCATTTATGTAAGCATTCCTGTAAGCAAAACGATACTTCTTACGCACTGACATTCAATGTCTTATGAAAGTGCGTAAGCGAATTACAATAGCTCGCTTACAAAAGTGATAACAAAAACTAATAACAAAAAAGTGATAACAAGTTATTTAATTTTGTTATATATATGGGGATAAACAGGGGATAAACGGGGGATTTTGTCCCCTGTCAATCCCCTTTCATTTTCCTCTCAACATTCTTCATCGCTTCGTAGATGGTAGAGTCAAGCAATTTGGCATAGACCTCTCTTGTTATCTTCGTGGACGAATGCCCAAGCACCTTTGCCACTACCTCCATGTCGACACCCATATTGAGGAGTAGGGTTGCGCCAGTATGTCTTGCCCAATGTGATGTCAGTTCCTTGTCGATGCCTGCGTGTTGTGCAAGAGCTTTCAAGTAAGCATTGTACTTGACGTTGGAGATGATGGGCAACTTGCCATCGTACTTGTTCAAGATGTCTTGGGCAGGCTTCATAAGCATGAAGGAAAACTCCTGCCCTGTCTTGCCGCGTGTGCCGCTATATACAGAGCGACCTTTTACCTTCTTAATCTTGGTGAAGTCGAATGCTGCAAGGTCAACGTATGAGAGGCAGGTATAGACTTGAAACACGAACACGTCACGCACTTGCCGCAGACATTCTGTAGGCAGCTTGACCTTCTCTATCTTGTGAAACTCCTCAATGGTTAGGTGCTTCCATAGACTGCGGCTTTCCTTGTCCCGATTGATGCGGACGTGCTTGTAGGGGTTGCGACGGATGAGCCCTTCGTCCACGGCATCCATGATGAACGAGTTAAGAAATCTGTGGTAGTTGTTCCATTTGCTGTTGTCCTTCAAGTTCTTCCCGGCAAGCACCATGTCCATTTCGATAATATTGGCCTCCGTAATATCATCGAAGGACTTGATGCCTCCCCATGCTTGGAAGAAGCGCATGAAGCGGTTGTATCGCTCCTGAGAGTCTTTCGTCTTCCCATACATACGCACGCACGCGCGTTCATTACAATAATTAATAAAGGCATCTTTGTCCACAGGCTTCGGTTCTTGTTTGGCCTTCATACGCTTTGGAATCTCGTCAAGGTCAAGGTCGCCTGCTTCAAGAAGTTCGTTGACCACCCTGCGAGCATTTCCCATCAGGACGGACAAGGAAGAGTTAAGGTGAAGTGCATCGCTTCTGCCTATCACTTGGCCATTCTTCCACTCTCGGGGCAGGACGTGAATGCCCGAAGCCATGAACTTTGCCTTACGATGAAAGGTAATTTGTAACTCAATGCTGCCTTCTTTAGTAGCAGATGCTCGTTTGCGTCTGTCGAAGATGAATTTTAGAACGGGTAATTGTGCCATAGTTATATAGTTAAATGTCAGGTATCGTGGGTTGGAATCCCCTCCCTCCCGAGTACCTATTGTTTTACCGAATTAGGATATTTAGTTTTACCAAGTGCCATTTTTGGTAAAACTTTTTGAACATATTATATCATATTAAAACATATTATATCATACATAGTTTTGCAGGGTTCAAATCCCTTCAACTTGTGGAGTTTCAGTTGGTTACGTTGTCAAATCCCTTGCAAAAAGGGCAAAAGAATAGGAAGTGTGAAACACCCTTCCTACTCTATCCAGCGGAGAGACTGGGATTTTTTGGGTGTTAGTATATGCTTGTTCCTCAGTTAGTTAGGTGTGGTATGTTCGTTTTGGTAAAACATTGGTACTACATTTTAGTAGGCTTTGACGCAGGCTTTGACGGAGAAGACTGCCATTAGTTCCTCCTTCGGGATTTGCTGCTCGGAGTAGTCCTTGTTGTCGGGGATGAGTTGGATGTTTTTGCCTTTGTCGTTTACTCGCTTGATTGTCCGCAGTCCGTTCTTGGTGACGATGGCGTATATCTCCCCACTTATTAGATAACGGAAGTCCTCAAGTTGTTGGAGAGCCACCATGTCGCCCGACGAGATGGTTGGCGACATGCTATCTCCATGTGCGTTTACCCAACATGTGCAACGATTATAGAGAGGGAAGTCTATAAGGTAGTCGGGGTTTCTCGTCTGGTCGTTCTCCATAATGTCGAAGCCGAGAGTGAAGTCCACGTTGTAGTATGGCACTCCCTGCGTCGTGGAGATTCGTGGTTTTTCTTCTTCTCGCATTGAGCCTTCACCTGTGAGCAGCCACTTATACCTTATATTATATACGTGAGCAATAGACTCCAATAAGGAGTTCGGGCAAGGACTTTTGGCGTTAAGTATCTTAGACAAACTACCCTTGTCGAATCCAAGATTATCTGCAAAAGAAGTCATCCTTACATTCTCCTCTTGCATCACACATTTGATGCGTTCTATCATCTCAGTGTCTATGGGATAAAATTGTTTTGCCATGTTGATGTTATGTTGAGGTTAATGTGTTCCAAATGTCTTATTATGTGTTCTATCTGTCTTATTCGTTGAATTTTCGTTGTTTTTTATTTGGTGTATGTTGAAGTTTTTTCGTAACTTTGCAGTGTCAAATCAATTTTCTCGTTGTTTTCTCGTAAAGAGAGCGAGAGCGAAGACAAAGTTAAGAACAATAAACGAAACAACAATGATACAGAAGAAAAAAATTATCAAAGTTCCTACGAATTGCATACTACAGATTGCAAAATCGCACGGAGTTACACGCGCAGCCGTGTACAATGCGCTTGGTTATCGGAGCAATTCCGAGCAGGCAGGAGTCATCCGCAAGGAAGCGATGGAATTGTATGGCGGCATCAAGGCAGACGTAGTTTATTTTTAATCATTTAACATATAAAGTTATGAAGACAATTAGACGCACAGACATGACGATTACTCTTTCTCAGGAGGAGAAGGATATGGTATTGAACGCTATTAGTGAGCAGTTGCGCTATGGTGATACCGATTTTGACATCTTCGTAGAGATTAACGACAGCCTGACCATTGAGGCACAAGGTCACTTGTACACGGAAGGCTACAGGGAAGCCGACAACAATGGCTTCAACGAGACAGGCAGGAATGCCGACCTTATTCTCACTGCCTTCGTGAGCAATCACGGATGGGACGAGGAGTGCTTCGATGTAGATAGCGAGTTCGAGAAGGAGGCATGGGCAGTATTGCAGGCAGCTTGATTATTAACCATTAAGAAGTATAGATATGAGACATTTGGATTTTACGAAGAACGTGGTAATGCTGGTTATTGGCATATCCGCATTTATCCTGCTCATTGCAGAGGGCGACACCTTGTTCCACACATTCTTGGCAAAGGTAATTGCCTGCGCATTGATAAGTTGTGACATTATGATTTATCGTTCATTCGACAATAACGACAACAGCTATGATGCAGTTCAGTGATATGAATGTAACGTACAAACAGTTCCTTAACGATGTCAGCAGGGCTGTCTGCAAGATGCTCAAGAAAGACCTAAACCCTCGTGGCAAGTGGCTGACCACGAATGAGGCTGCGGAACTGCTTGACGTAACACCTGACTATCTTCGCCATAAGAAGGACAAGTACTGCGCAGTGAAGCGAGGAAAAGGTAAGCAGGCAAGGCTGATGTTTGACAGAGACGTATTGATGGACTGGAAGAATTTGGAATAGACAACACCCACTCTTGGAGACGACATGATACAACTTTGGTTTAATCTTGGGGAAATCTATCTACGTTTTGACATGTGCTTAGCACACAGCGGTGTGCGCGTGTCGGGCAGGTTCGACTCCTGCGGTGGGACAAAGAGAGATAACACATATTTATTAACCAAAAAGTTAAAGTAAAATGAAAGAGTTAAACACAATTCAAACGCGATTGGTGGCGCATAAAACTCAGTACAATTCTTTCGGGAAGTACAAGTACCGCAGTTGCGAGGACATTCTCGCTGCCGTTAAGCCTCTGCTTGCAGATACAGGTTGCACACTTACGTTGTCGGATGAGATTTTGCTGATTGGCAGCAGGTTCTATGTCAAGGCCACCGCAACATTGGCAAACACCAAAGGCGATGTGGCGTCTACAAGCGCACTTGCTCGCGAGGAAGAAGAGAAGAAGGGTATGGACGGCAGTCAAATCACAGGCACAGCGAGCAGCTATGCAAGGAAGTATGCCTTGAACGGCTTGTTTGCCATTGATGACACGGCAGATGCAGACGCACTGAACACCAACAAGGAGTTCACAGAGAAGCCAAAGGCTAAGGTTACAAAGAAGGCTGCTCCTGCCGATGCTCCTGCAGAAGAGTTGTCAATTGCAGAGTTACTGACGTTGGCGAAGGACGAACTCGCGCAAGCGCAGACTGCTAACGACTTGCGTAATATCTGTGCGAGGTATCCTCAACTGAGAACAAACACAGATTTCCTTGCAGCAGGAACTGCGAGAAAGAAAGCACTCGGAATACAATAACCAATAAACTTGAAGACTATGGCAACGACATTGAACAGCATACCAGTTGTGTTCGACCAAGAGACGCACACATACACGAACACAGAGACAGGCGAGGTATACAGGGGCATTACATCTACACTTATCGACCGGCTCTTCCCTGATAAGTACGCAGCCATTCCCGAAGAGGTGCTTCGCAAGGCAGCAGAGTATGGCAGCAACGTACATGCAGACATCGAACTGGCAGAGAGTCTTGGCGTAGCACCTGCAACGCAGGAAGGCAAGAACTACCTGAAACTGGCGAAGGAGAACGGTCTTGTATACTTGGCGAGCGAGCACACCGTAAGCGACATGAAGCACTATGCTACCAACATCGACTGCATCTATGACGTGGAGGATGGCGTGGTTGACATTGCCGATTTCAAGACCACAAGCAAACTTGACAGAGAGAGTGTGAGTTGGCAGTTGAGCATCTGCGCATATTTCCTTGAGAAGAACAATCCAGACGTGAAGGTGCGCAGGCTTCTCGGCATTTGGCTTCGTGGCGACATCGCGCAGGTGATAGAGGTTAATCGTAGAAGCGACGCGGAGATAGAAGCACTCATTGCAGCAGACCTGAACGACGAGCCATTCGAGAACAAGCCATTCTTCCCTGACTATATCAGTGAGAATGAAGCCACCCTGTACGCACTCGGCAAGAAGATAAAGGAACTCACCGACGAGTATGAGACCTTGAAGGCAGACGTGCTTGCGAAGATGCAGGAGCATGGCGACAAGAGTTTCGATACAGGCAACATCTTGATTACCTATGTAGCTCCAACGAGCAGGGAGAGTTTTGACTCGAAGAAGTTCAAAGAAGAGAATGCGGAGTTGTACGGCAAGTATATGAAGCAGAGCGAGACTAAACCAACACTTAAACTTACATTGAGATAAGATATGAAAAGAGTAAAAGACCTGAAGATTGGTGACCATGTTTACTTATTGTGGAATTATGGCGTTGATTTTGAGGATTGGTTTACTGTTGCAGAAATCAGGAAGAAAGGCACACTTGCAACAATCAAACTCGCCATTAAAGAAGGTGACAGGATTAAAGAAGTCATCGCTTACGGACACGTTTCAAGTGCCATTCTATCATGGTATGGCAAGGGGTGTTATATGAGTGAATACCCACTAACGACTGACAGAGAGAGTGCGCAGCGTCTTGCGAATGACTATAATATGTGGTCAGAAGAAAGAGAAATCGGAGTTACCGCAAAGAAATTATTAAAACAACTTACTAAATCTATCTAACTAATCATTCTAATTATGTACAACAAACAATTGATTATCGGCAATCTTGGAAAAGACCCCGAAGTAGTTACTTTCCCTGATGGGAGTAAAGAAGTGAAGTTCACCGTAGCGGTGACAGAGAAAGGTTTTACCACGTCAACAGGCAAGCAGATACCCGACCATACGGAGTGGTTTAACTGCGTGGCGAAAGGTGGCAAGGCAGAGTTCGTTAGCCAGTACATGCACAAGGGCGACAGAATCTTTTGCGAGGGCAAGACCTACACTAATGAGTACAGGGATTCACAGGGAATCACGAAGCGATTCACAGAGGTGCGTGTGACGGAGGTGATAGGCTTATCCAGCAGGCAACAGACAACTGACAACAGACAACAGGTAAACAGCTTCGGAGGGCAACAGAGTTTCCAACCGCAGCAGAGCTTCGGACAGCCACAACAAGGCGACCTGTTTTGATGAGTAATTATTAAGTAATTATTGAGTAATTGACAAGCTAAACTATGACGTACAATCTCGCTAACCCACTCGACGTGCAGAGCATTAGGCTCAGGCTTGAGGCTCTCATCAGCAAAGGCTGCATAGTTGACATGACAGAGAAGAAGGTGAAGCGCAGCCTGAACCAGAACAGCTATTTACACGTTGCCATTCAGTACCTCGCTGTTAAGCTGGGCGAGCCGTCCGTTGAGTGGGTGAAGCGAGAGTACTATAAGAAGACATGCAATGCCGACCTGTTCGTGCGGACGAAGGATGATAAGTTGCTCGGTCAGGTAAAGTACCTGAGAAGTTCTGCTGAATTAGATAAGGCTGAAATGACATTGTCAATCACACGCTTCAGGAATTGGGCATCGCAGGTGGCAAGAGTATATATACCCGAGCCACACGAGCAGGAGGCCGTTGCATGGATGATAAGTGAAGTAGAGAAAAACAAAGGATGGATTTACTAATTAACAATTAAAGTTATGGAAGAGACAAAGAACAGCATCGTTATTGATGATAGCGATAACAGGCTAACACAAAAGAAAATCGTGTTGAGCCATTTACTGGAGTTCGGTTGCTTCTCTATGCCTGAAGCCAACTATAAGTACGGAATAACAAGGCTTGGGGCAATTATCTGCACACTCAAGAAAGAGGGTTGGGATATAGAGACAGAGATGGTATATGGCACTCACAGCAAGACCAAAGGTTTGTCAAAGTGGGCGAACTATATCCTGAAGGCGACACCTTGTGTATAAGTTTATTGTTAAGAGACTATGAAAGATTCGTTTGAGTTTCGCAAAGAGTGGAGAGACGCGGTAAGCGGAATGTCTGCGGAGATGAGGTTGGAGTTCTATGAGGCCGTAATAGAGTACGCCACAACAGGGAACGAACCGAACCTCAAACCAATGGCACGGCTTGCGTTCAACTTTGCGAAAGCAACCCTCGATAAGGATGTCGAGAGAGAAGTGGAGATTCGCAAGAAGCGAAGCGATGCAGGTAGAATACACAAAGGCAATCAGTACACTAATGGAACAAGTGTTCCAAAATCGGAACAAACGGAACAAATGTCCCAAGTGTTCCAACAAATGGAACAAGGTGGAACAAATGGAACAAATGGAACAAAAGAAAAAAAGAATGAAAACGAAAAAGAAATTTCCCCCATACCCCCTATTATAGAAAAAGAAAAAGAAGAAGAAAAAGAAGATAGTTTAGATTTCAGCGAACAAAAGTTCGCTGACATGCGCAAACTTTTTGACAAACGAAAGGCTAAGTTTATAGAGTCTGTTGAGCCGTATGTCGCAATCTACGGAAAAGAAATGACGGATGCGTTCATAAGTTATTGGACAGAGCCGAACAAGAGCCATACAAAGATGCGCCATGAACTTGAACGGACTTGGGATGTGTCGCGCAGGTTGAGCACATGGGCATCTCGCGATAGGTCGCATGAAGCACCGATGACAAGAGCTAAGAGAGTTGTTGAGGAGCAGGCGCGTAAAGCAAGGGAAGAGAGGCAGAGCAATACGGACGAACTGATGCGTAAACGTGACCAGTGGACGAAGCAGTCAGTTAGCCTTGAAGAAGCGCGTAATAGTGAAGAGTATCGTAGGGCAATGGCAGAAGCGTAGTTATGAAACTTGACAAGATTTATAACGAGGATTACGAGGTTTGGAAACCAGCAAAAGGGTATGAAGAGTTTCTTGAAGTTTCAACATTTGGAAATGCAAGACGAAAACCTCATTCTTTTATAAAAAGCAATGGACGTAGATGCACTGTGCTTGCTTGTAACTTAAAATTATGCGCAACAAGAACTGGATATCTATTAGTTAATGCAAATGGGGGTAAATGTGAGCAAATTCACAGATTAGTTGCTCTAACATTTATCCCTAATCCAAACAATCTACCAGAAGTCAACCATAAAGATGAAGATAAGACTAATAACAAGGTTTCAAACCTTGAATGGTGTACGCATCAATACAATTCTTCTTATGGAAAACGTAATAAAAAGATTAGCGAAACGCTTTCTTGTACTCATCCATCAAAAAGGAAAATACAAAACAATAATGGTGATGTTTTTAACAGCATTGCAGACGCAGCAAGGTGCGTGAATGGTTCTGCGGGAAATATTGTAAAGTGTCTAAAACAACAAACAAAAACTGCTTATGGTTACAAATGGGAATATATCATTTGAAGAAATGAAAGATAAAATCTTTTGTGAAGATTGCCTAATCGGAATGCAACGAATACCTGACGGAACGATTGACGCAGTGATTTGCGATTTGCCGTATGGGACGACCGCCATCGCTTGCATCAAGGAGCGTCGGCACTTCATCGGCTTCGAATTAAACAAAGAATATTACGACAAGGCTTGTAAGAGAATCAAGGAAGAACAACAACAATTAACTCTATTCTAAGGATTAACTATGACAGAGAAAGAATTTGACCAGCAGGTGTGGCGTAGGTTCGATATGGTCACACTTGACACAGGTGTAGAAACGACGATTATGAACATTTGTTTTGCGACGCGCAGTGTTCGTATTTACATTAAAGATTCGCCAGCCGAATGGGTGCAATTCAATCGAATCGAATCGCACAAGAACAGATTTGGTGGAGTCTCGGACGATGTAGCCATCATCGAGGAACTACACAATAAAGTTATTAAACAACAAAACGAGATTGAACGGCTTAAGAATGAACGGCAGCAGTTGCAGGAAAAAATCAGCAAGAACTATTGCAAGGAGCTACTCGCTGCGGTGAACGTAATGGAGCAAGGATTGCGCGAGAAGAAGCACAAACTTGAACAGGTAGAGAATGGGCTGAGTTTAATTGCAGCGTTAGCTGAGAAAATAAAGAACGAATAAACGTATTAAACTATGACTAAGAAACAAGAAAAGGAAAAACTTGTCGATAAATATTTCGACATGTATCGCAAGCGTCAAGAAAAGAATGGCTGGGACGCAAACGACTTATTCGATGTGGCGTATTGGTTTGTCGAAGAGACTATCTATACACTTGCGGATATGGATATAATCCCAAAAGAAGATTTGCAAGAGCGAATTAAATACCATTTAGACAAATTGGTCGAAGATGTGTTTAGGCATATTCGCTTGACGACAGAGAAAACAGAATAAACGGATAGAACTATGGCGAAGAAGAAGAAACGAATGGACGATATGGCGTATGAGTTGTATGTCCAACTGAAGCGAGCAATTCCAGATGGCGCATACATGCCTTCGACAATTGGAGCGATAGAGTATCTGCTTGCAGACATTCTGCTGTGGCTTGGTCAGGATGCGAAACAGTCGAAAGCTGCCCTTGATGTAATCGGCAAGGATGTTCTTAGAATAATGTTCAAGCAGAGAGAGATGTGTAACCAAGTAAACTGAGGACGACATGGAAGCAAAAAAGAAGAAGCAGCCTATCGTTGACGAATTGGAGGATAAGATATCATTGGAACTGCATTACCTATCTGTCCTGCAGAGTGCCATAAAGGATAGGGAAAGGAATAGTAGTTGTGCAGAGCTACATCGCTCGTTGAACTATATGCGCTACATAAACGAGAAATTAGAGCAAGAGAACATGATGCTTCGCAGGAACATCCGAGAGAAGGATTACATGATTGAAGAACTAATGAAGGAGAGGACGCTTGATGGATACATGGACGCAGTGGCTACAGCTCTCGCCATGTTCCCGATATCCAGTGTCGGCATTGTGGAGGAAGCGAGCGGCATCAGGCGTGACACAATCAAGAAGGCTGCCGAAAGGCTTGGAATTGTATTCTCGGACGACGATAGGCAAGAGGCTCGTCAGCGCATGAAGGAATGCGGCATCGGGGATATCGAGAAGAGAGGCGGTAAAAACAAGAAGGAAGTGGAGATGCTTGTTAACGGCAATGTCGTAGCAACATTCGGCTCGGTAAGGGACGCATGTATTGCGACAGGCAAGGCAGACACGACGATTATCGATAGGCTAAAGTCAGGAAAGGTTGTGAAAGGAGTATCGTTTCGATATAAAGGAGAATGAGATATGGCAAAAGAAGAACTTGAGTATGGGGCAGTACCGCAGCAGGAGAGAATAATCCCAGAAGGAATGAGTGCGTGCATAATGGACTGGAAAGACGAGCCGAAGAAGACGTGCGTAGTGTACAACAAGGACGGAGTGCCTGTGTTTAGGGTTCGTAGCAAGAGCATTGCGTACATTGGAAATAGATTGTGGAATTACTTTAGCAATATAACAAAGGAGGAGAAATGACAAAAGAAGAAATGACAAACAAACTTGTGCGGCTCGGGAACATGATGAACGAGGCGCGGGAGATTGTAGAGGAGATGAAGAACGAAGTGAACGGAAGGGTAGTCGCAGACTGCCCTGACATCAGCATAGTAGAGATATTGCCGCACTCGACTGCTCGTAGGAGATTCGTCAACGCAGCAAGGCGTGAGGGTGTGTACAGGCTAAAAGACCTGCTGTTATACACGCCATCCGAGGTGATGATGTGGCGTAATGTAGGCAAGAGATGTATAGCAGCCATACAGGAAGACCTGCAGAAGCGGTTCGGCATTAAGTGGGAAGAGTGAGAAATAGTTAATAGTTTAGAGTTAATAGTTAGGAGTTATGATTAAGTTTATTTTAGGTGTTGTTATTGGCGTAATATGGGGAGTGATATCGGTTCTCATTATATGGGAAGAGGATAGAAGGAGAAGGAATCTTAATGACGAAGACGCAGATGACAATTGAGGATATTATAGCCAAGCAGAACGGCAAGAGCCGCAGCAAGCCGCACGACGAGGAGCATCATATCCAGTGTGCTTGCGTGAATTGGTTTCGGTATCAGTATCCAGAATATCACAGTCTGCTTTTTGCTGTCCCAAACGGAGGTGCTCGCAGCAAGGCAACAGCAGGCAGGCTGAAAGCAGAGGGCGTGGTGGCAGGCGTGGCTGACTTGTTGTTGCTCGTGCCGTCAAAGGGGTATCACGGACTCTGCGTTGAGATGAAGACGCGCACAGGCAAGCAGGGTGACTCGCAGAAGGCATGGCAGAAAGAAGTGGAAAAGAAAGGCTACAAGTATGTAGTCTGCCGCAGCCTTGACGAGTTTATTGAGATAATAGACGAATATATCGAATAATAACGAACAAACGATGACAAAAGAAAAGAGCATGCGGCTGCAAGAGGCAGCGCTCATTAATATGTATAAGCAGGGAGAGTTGGAAGTAAGAAGACTAACGTCAAGAGGCGAGGTAACGAATAGGACATACTCCAAAATAATTTACCACTCAAAGAAAGTGTGAGAAATAAAAGTTGAACACAGAATTAAACAAGTATTTTTGTGCATGAAAACATTGCTTGGAATAACGCGGAAGCCTGACTTGGTCGTTCATAAGGACGGAATGATAGAAATCAAATCACGCCTTGTTAAGCAGCTTGCGATGAGGGAGGGAGACATCATAGATGTGATGGTCGACAAAGGGGAGTTCTATCTGTTCGTCCGAATCCATAACGACGATGTGGTGGGAAGCCATTGCGGGCGAGTGCGCTCGTCTAACAAATACAAATACTTCTCCCACAACTTCCGAGCGCAGTCGCGCAAATTGGCAGACGCAATCATAGAGGCTGCAGGGTGGACGGAAGACAAGCCATTGAGACTTGCTGCAGGCGAATGTGAGGCGTTCGATGAAATAGGACTTGCTGCGCCACTGATTACCAAGCGGCCATTATAAGAGAAGGAAGATGATTAAGGAGATTAAGTATACAGGATTCACGGCTACGCCATCGGACTATGAGTGCCCAGATGGGGAACTTGACGCGGCGATAAACTTTGTGCCAGAAGATGGCGAGTTGAAGCCAGTGCAGAAGGGGGAAGAGGAGTTCTCGGTAGGTAATAACGCGGAGAAGGTTTATATCCACCAGAACAAGTACAAGCACTATATTATTGTCTATAATAACAACGGCTCGCTTAGTCTTGCTTGGCGCGATGATAGCGACACGGCAACGATAACATCAATAACTGGTGTTACGTTTGCATCAGGCGAGGAGTTCGTGGACTATGCAAGCGTTGGCAATACAATTATCATCACCACAAACGAGCAGTTCTATTATCTCATTTGGC
>Ga0247610_10002889_pt1 | contig 19344 bp, 15 predicted proteins | sample 174DNAGHGhighgp2_FD_193483 | JGI IMG/M metagenome (GOLD analysis project Ga0247610, IMG submission 193483) | Sheep rumen microbial communities from Palmerston North, Manawatu-Wanganui, New Zealand - 1742 DNA GHGhigh gp2 | ecosystem: Host-associated > Mammals > Digestive system > Stomach > Rumen...
TAGCTCACCCCTTCGGCATTCACCGCCGAGAGGTATTGGGTCAAGTCATCCATCCCTTCATCCTTCTCCTTGGAGAGGAACTCCGCCAGGAGACTCGCGTTTTCAATCTTGAGCCCGTGCAGCTTCCGCAAGGCGATGACGAAGGAGACGAACAACCGTCTGTAGTACGTGTCGTCGAATGAAGTCGACAACGAGTCGACGTATGGACTTATTGCCGGTTTGTAGCAGGTCAGTACAGATCTGACCACGGCGTAGATGGGCTCGTACGAGCCCTGAGCACAGGCCGAGCGGTCTAAGTCAAAACCGTACGAGCCCAAGATGCCCATGAAGGCGGAGAAGTTCAGACTGTTCCACGGGAACCCCAGCAGAAACCCGAAATAGGAGTCCGCCGGGATGAGGACAGGACCAAGCTCCATCGCTTTCCTGGAGGCATCGTTCATATGATATCCCGTCATGTGGGTGTCGCCGACCATCAGCCAGCGTCCTCTCAGGGAGAACGTCGGGACGGCGACGTCGCCGATGACGGATACATCCATGTTCTCTCCTCTCTGGAGTTTACCGAAGTACTCGAGATAAGGAGCATAGAATGATTTCGGGAGGATCCTCGGGTAGGCTTCGGACATATGGGTGTCCAATTCGTAGATGAGGCCTTCGTAGTTCGTCACCCCGGGATACTGGAGAAGCTGGTCCATGTACATGCAACAGTTCTTTGAGACGGTTGATGCGGTCCAGTCCTGGTCAATGAACCGGATGTACCGCCTGATCATGTCGGTCATATCCTTGACGTAGTCTTCCAGAAGTGTCGGGACGACCTTGTAGAGGGACTTCAGGACGTTCAGGAAAAGGGCGTGCTGCAGGAGATAGCCGCACTGATCCCGTTCCTCCAAGGAGAAGTAAGCCTTCTTCGGATCGGCGATCCATTCCTTCCGGACGAGGGCGTCCGGAGACGATATTAAGTGGATATAGCTCATAGGGCGTGTCCTTTGGATGTGGAAATTCCCAATATAAAAGTTTGCCAGAAAGGTCATATTTTGCGGACGAATGATGTCTGCATCATCATCTGACACATAGGATGAACGACAAAAGGCCAAACCGTCATGTTACCCATTACAACCGACTTTGTCCTGGACGCGCTGAACCTTGCCTGTTTCTCCGAGAAAGAGGAGGCGAAGCAGATCCTGGAAAGAATATTAGATATGTACGAGGCGGCGAAGAGCCGCAAGAACCAGGTAGCCGTCGACCCGGACATGGAGACGATCTTCGTCATCATCTCCGACCTGGTGAAGAACGAGACCAGCATGGACAAGAAGTCCGACCGGAACAGGATCATCCTGAAGATCAAGGCGTCCGAGCTGGCGAAGAAGGACCAGATGCTGGTCGACAATGTCGCCGAGATGCTGAAGCAGGGCGCGGAGCAGGGGATCTCCCAAAGGAAGGAGGATCTCCTCATCAAGCGGATGCAGAACTGGGCGACGTTCAGTTCCGTCAACGAGAAACTGCTGGACAGCCTGTCCCTGTGCAGGAAATACAGCATCGGGGACGAGACGAAGAACGACCTGATCATGATGAACCTCATGGAGAAGGCCAATGAGCTGACAAAGGTCCAGGACACCATCGTCGGGACCGTCGAATGCCAGGACGAGCTGGACTTCACCTCCAAGCGATCCATGCAGCTCAGCTATACCCGGTACGACAACAACCGGAAGAAGAACGTCTTCAAGCTGGGCCTACAGGGATTGAATGCCTTGTTCGGCGAGGCCGGAGGCGTCACCCGAGGAGAGTTCGTCGGGATAGCGGCGGCATCCCACCACGGGAAGTCCCTGACACTGAACAGCATCTCGAGATGGGCGACCGTCTATAACAAATATGAACTGAAGGATCCGACCAAGATCCCGACCATCCTGCATATCACCTTGGAGAACAACGTCTCGAACAACTTCATCGCGATGGCGAAGCAGGCGTACATCTCCTCAAACCATCGTCCGGTCCCACGAGATATGACGATGGACGAGCTCGTGGATTTCAACTACGCCTACTATAACCGGCTGGGCAACAAGCTCATCATGAGGAAGTTCAATGGCGAGGACTTCGGGTTCAGCAACCTCCTGAAGCTGATCGCGAATCTCGAGGCGAAGGGTCACGAGATTGTCGTTCTGGTCATCGACTATCTATCGTTGATGAAGCCGGAAGGCAATGAAAAGAACAACGCCGCCCAGGACCTGGTGCATCTCTTCCAGAGATGCTACGACCTGGCCCAGGCGAAGGACATCACGATCTTCACCGGCATCCAGCTGGATGCGGACGCTGAACGACTCATCGCGAGCGGCGAAGTCTGCCCGGTGAAGAAGCTGTCCGCGGCCACCTTGTCGGACGCCAAGGGTATCAAGAAGCCTCTGGACGTCCTGATCTTCCAGGTCATCGAGAACACCCCGGACGGAAGCTACATGACGTGGTACATCAACAAGCATCGTGACCACAACCTCCCGAAAATGAGCGAACGGTTCATCGCGTACCAGTTCCTCGGGGAGGATCTCGGGATCATGGACGATCTCGGAGGAAAAGACATGTCCATCCGGGACATCTACGCGAACACCTCCAGCAAGGAGGAAAGCCCGAAAGACGATATCTTCGCAGCCATCAAGACAGCAGCCAGTTAATAAGGTAAACAGATCGCCACACCCACGGGACGGAAACGTCCCGTGGGTGTGGATGAAGAGTTGATGCGTATATATGCCTTTGGTAGTTGAAAGAGCAAATCATTAACCAAAGGAACCATCATGGAAAATTATCTTTATCAAATGTTTTTCGCCTACTGCCGGTATGCCGTGAAAACCTACAAGTCGTTCAAGACGACGAGAGGACGTCTCAGCTTCATCGCTGGCGGATGCACGGCCCTGCTGATCTATGCACTAGTAGGGTACGGAATCTATCGCCTGATCTTCTGATCAGGCCGCAGAGACAACTGCGTCATCAAATCCGCTATGGGGCTAACAACGTCAGCCCCCAGAATATCTTTTCTTTTTCTTTTCCCTCTTCCGGAAAGGCATGTTATGACGCGCTTTGATTACCAATTCATTTAACCATATAGACGAGGCGAACACCCATGTCCATCATCAAACTACCCGAAAGCCTGGGCGGCAATCCCGACTCCTATGAGAAGATCGTGGCGGACTGCCGGGCCATCCAGTCCGACGAATCCCTGAAGACCGGCATCAACAATATCATCGACCTGTTCATCCGGACTGGCAATGTCCTGAAAGTCACCCTGACGAGATTCAACCAGTCCACCAAGAGAGGCGAGCTGGAGAAATACTGCAATGACCATGCGACCCTGGTCCATTCCATCGAAGGCCTGAACTACTTCGATCTCCGGAACATGACGGTCGACATCCCGATGGGCATGGCGACGCCATACCCTCAGACGGTGAAGAACCTCTCGGAGGCCTTCGGTCTCCTGAAGATCGAGGACACCCTCGCCGGCATGCTGAAGGAATTCAAGCATGTCCGGGAACAGGTCTTGAACAAGGAGGATGCCAGCGCGGCCGTCCAGGTGCTGCATGGGCTGACCACCGCCCTGACGACCCCGCTTGCCAATGCGACGAAACTTCGCAATACCTCCTTCGACTCCCGTACCCACACCTTCACATTCGGCAAGTCCTTCGCGTCTATGGAGGAATTCCGCAGGACCCGGATCAATTGCATTGAGACGGAGAAATATCTCTACCATATGGACCGTATTGACGAGCTCTATACGGACATATCCGGTGTCGTTTCGGACATCACGGCTGTCCGGGACGTCCATGTCGGCAAACCGGTGGCCGACATGATGTCGCAGTCCGCACTGGTCACGGCAAAAGCCCTCGACCTCTACGGAACCTGCTCCCTCGATCTCATGGCGGTTTCACACAACATGACGATCGTTCTGAACAAGCTCTACCAAGTCGTAAAGTAAATCGGCGTGTGTGATTGTGTAATCCCCTTTAATCAAGCGAGGCCCAAGAGACAAACCATGTCACCACCATCAGCACACCCCTGCAAACAGGAGGCGGCCGTATCCGCCATGCAAGAACGGCTCCGCAACCAGGAGACCATGGACGCGAAATTCGAGCAGTCCATCAAGGAACTCGTAAAAGTCGTCCAGACGGACCGGGAGGAGTCGGCCAAGCAGAACGCGAAGACAGATGCCAACTTCGAACTGCTGAAAACCGGAATGGAACAGATCCAGAGGGAGACTGTCGCCAACCGGGAAGCCCAGAATCAGACAAGACAGGCCGTAGACGCGATGGACACCCGAATGACCGGGATCGAAACGGATGTGCGGGAACTGAAGACCACGATGGAGAAGGTCGAGACCCAGGTCGAAAGCCACGGCGAGCGTCTCTCGACCGTCGAGAAGTGGATCGTCCGCATATCGACGGCGGCTGCCGTCATCCTCATGATCATCACCGGATTCAAGAATTCGGATGTCATCAAGAACCTGTTCCTCGGAGGCGATTCCAATATGCCCGTGAAGGAATCAACACCTTGACAAACACAACAATGAACATGCATCCCCAGCGCCGACCGGTCGGCGCTGGGGAGCATCTTCTTTTTTCTTTTAGGAATTCAAGACATTGATCCGGGACCCGTCAAACGACAGGGAGTTCGGATCGATGGAGTACGGGTCGGTCGTTGACCGGATCGTGCAGGTCTTGAGACTCGCACGAGACATATCCGAGACGTCCACGCCGACCTGGTTGGAAGTTATCGTGCAGTTGTTCATGAGCACATCGGACATCCTGGATACCTTCACAGCGGTGCCTGTGTTGGATGTCGCCAGCTTTGCCTTGTTCAGTTCAACAAAGGAATGTTCGTCGACATCGGCCGCGGCATCCTTCACGGTGGCTCCGGTCGTCGACATCGTGAACACATTCGATGTATTGCTGTTATACTGGACGAACTTGCTGCGGACGGCTCTGAGAGCCTTGTACGTTCCGCTTAGAATCATCCCGGACTGCTTTCCAGAGATGACCATCTCGGAGTCTTTCAGGAGAATGCCGGTGGCGGACGTAATCTTGAAGACCGTCGGATAGATATCCATCTTGGAACTGACGAGAACGATGCCGTGGTTTCCTCCGGAGATATTGACGCTCCCGTCTTTGAAATGGACGATCGAGTCCGCTATGAACAGAGCGTAGGCCCCATAGTCGTCGGACGTATAATCCGGGAGACCGGCGTTCCCTCGAATCGCCGGTTTTATGTCCAGCGATGTGAACGTCATGATTGAGTCTCGTACGTCGACGCACGGCGTCCCGGAAGTGGCATCCGGACTCATGCTGAAATTCACAGACACTACCCCCGAGCACTTGATGAACTTGAGTCTGGCGTTGGCTCCGCCGGACGTCGGTTTGCAGGAAAACGGTCCCGATACATTGGTTTCGTAGAAGCATACGCTCCCGCCGATGAAGATCACTCCGGACAGGATCGTGAACTTCTTGCATCTCAGGATCCATTCCGCACCGGTCAGCCCGTATGAACTCCCCGAGCCAGATGAACCGTTGCTGTATATATTGATGGAGGATTGAGTTCCGCTGATCGACAGGCAATATCCAATCATCTCGTATCTTCCGCCGAGCGTGGAGTTCCGTGTGACATTTAGCTCGAATGTCTCACTTGAGGCAAGCATGATTCTGTGTTCGCAGTCTGACGGTGGCTGTCTCTTGATCTCATCGAGCGCTCCGGCGAGCGTCACGAATTCCTTTACCAGAACATCATTCTGCCGGTAGGTGTTCCCATCCGTATAGGTGGACCCTACCTTGTAGATGATTTCCTTTTCGGCCGTTGCGCCGATGATGGTTTCCATGCCGGTCACCCGATCGGCGAGCAGGTTGAACTCGTCTGCGGCGGCGTATGGGAGATTGTCGTGATTGAATCCCTGCTCATTCGCATTGTGGGCCTCCGCGATGCTCTCCATGTCCACAGGTTCTGACGCGCTGGGGGTTGGACTCTTGTCCTCCCATTGCCCCTCGGTCGGATTGTATTGATAGATGTGCCCGCAGTAATAGGGATCGGAATCATATCCCATGTAGAGAACGGATTTCTTGTTGCTCGGCTGTTCATTGAAATCCGTCACCTTGTCGAAGATGGACACGTATCCCTCGGAGACGGCGTCTCTGACAGATTCCAGGATACCGCTGATCTCCGATGCGGTATGCGTGTGGACCTTTCTGGCCAGACTCGGATGGATCGGATTCGGGTTCCCATCGTTGTCATTGGAATGGGCCAGGATGGCCGCCCGGATGGCGGTGTTGAAATCCCCGAAACTGGCGATCTGGTCATGCCAAAGGGGATACTGGACCCCTTCGACCTCCGTCGTCGTTCCGTCATAGGAGTAAGGGTGGAATGGCGCGAAGGTCTGTCCGGTGACGGGATCCGCGATCTCGTTTCCGCCGATGTAGTACACCAAAGACGGGTCGAACAACCCGGCGCTGGTCGTCACCGGCATCTTCTGGAATTCCTCCACGGACCGGAAGAGCTTCGGGTAGTTGACGCCGAGCTGGGCGTTCGCCTTCATGTAGGCCGGATGCGGATCAGGGTCGGACAGGTGTCTTGCGAGACTGGCTTGATCGATGTTGTTTTCCGGAATGGTAATGCGCTGGAATGATTTCTTAGCCATATGTCAGTATCTCCTTATGCGTAGAGTGCTTTCGTGGAACGGACTTCCCGCGTGTAGGTCCAAAGTAGTTCGTATTGCCGTCCGTCTATCGGAGTCGGCAGGACCACACGGTCCAGCGTGAACGTATAGACGACCAGCTGGATCGGGTCGTTTGTCAAAGGCTGGGCCCCTGTCAGAGTGTACCCGTAGCGGGTGCTGCTGTTATTGTCATAGACCATGACCTGGGTGAACGGCTCCAGGATGAGCTTCACCTCCTTTCCAATCAGGACCTCCGCCGGCGTCGGAAGGAACAATGTCCTCGGCTGGGTGGCGATATCGTGCTTATGGATATGGTAGATGGGGGTCAGACGGGCCTGGAACATCTGGATGATATAGCTGCTGTCCGTGATGGACGCCAGCGGGAGGTATTCGCCTTCCCGATAGCGGAGAAGCGGTTCCCCTTGCACTTTGGCATTGTCGCCGAAGATGGTGCGGCCGCCGATGTCCCGGACGAAGATATGCCGTTCGGCCATCATGTATTTCATCTTGAACGCCTTCATGTCGTTGTAGATGGCGTCGGCGGTCGCCTCGATGTTCTCAAGCCGTTCGGAATGGGCGTTGACCGTGGACCCGAGCTGCTCGTTGATACGGGCGATGTACGCTTCCATGTCGGAGGACTGCATCAGGGACCAGACTTTCTTCGTCGGGTCATGAAGATCATACGTGACCTCGAACTGGTAGGTCGTGCAGCCAAGGATATTCGACGGAAGGTCGGTGTTGGTGAGAAGAAGATTCGTCGGTGTCCCGGCCAGGATGTCCGCCAGCGTGATGTCCTCCGGTTTCAGGGAACCCGTGGTGCCGTTGACATCGTACCATCTGGCGTTGGTGTACTTCTCGTAGTAGGTTCCGGAGATCGTCGTCCCCACAGGAGCGTCGGCATAAGCGGTGAACACCTCGACGCCGTTCACGATCTCCCGAGTATAATAGGTCTTGCCTGCCTGGAACGTCGTATCCTCTGTCGGGGAATACGACACATGGATTCCGATGGGGTATTCGATGTCGGTTCCACAGGCCCGTTTCACGACATCCGTTTCCCGGTCGACTAGAACGAACCGCTGGACGATATCACCAGTTGTCCGTTTCAGCGTGGCTTTCTTGATAACATAGACGACGGATCCGTCGACCGTGGACCAGACGGATCCGGCCTGCTTGTAGAACGTCGTGCCATCCGGAAGAAGAATGTCATCATGCCAGGTCAGGTCGCTCAACCCGACGGTCTGCAAAGCAGGCGTCGTGTCTTTATACTCTGAAACATTTCCCAGGTTGTCCCGTGTAAAGACATAGCCGTTGCCGTTCCACTGGTCCAGTCGGACTCTGGCCCCAACTTCGCAGCCGGAGGCGTCTGGAAGCTCCAGGGAATAACGACCATAGGAGACATAATGCGTATAGGGGATGGCGACCGTATTGGAGGTCAGCTTGATGATCGGGTCATTTCCGGAGATGGGTCTCCACAGACCCCATGTATAGGCCGGTTCCCAGATGACGCCGTTCGCACTGTCGACGGTGTAGCGGATCCAGATGCCGATGTCTTTCACAAAGGCATATCTGGGGATACCGGATACCGTGCTGCCCAGTGTGGTGCTGATCCGTTGGACGGTCGGGACGACCGTGTAGTCAACCCCCTCCTGGATGAAATCCGCGATGACGGCGTCACGGACGCCGAGGCGGGTCATGATCGGCGTGCCGGCGTCGGAGGACAGATACCGGATCTGACGGGCCGTCATCTCGACATTCACCGGGGAGTCTTCGACATGGCCGCCTCTGGCGTATCCGTCCGGGTCTTCCATGATGTGGACGACATAAGCCGGGGCGTCGGTCGGACCAGGGGCATTGTCAAGATTGGCGGCCCCTTCCGATATCCGGTAGATGCCGGGTCGGAACAACCGGTTCATGTCTGTGATGAGGGTGCCGTCTGGCAGGACCGGATCTCGCCCTGCCTGGACTTTCCCCAGGGCGTACATCGTCGGGATGAGATTCTGGAGAGGTTCCCCGTAAAGGTTCGTGTAGCCGGTGATCGGCTTGTTTTTAGGAGGAGTCATAGGCTGTTTCCTTCTATATGAATAAGGTAAAGAGAAATCAAAGGTTCATGTCAACTATAGGATGCTTTCCGGTCCCTTGGAGAATATTATGGCAATTGGAAACACACGTGAAACCCCATAGAACCATAGGAGACGACTCAATATGGACAAGACGTTTAAAGAACAGGCGAGAGCCGCCATGCAGGATTTCATGAACACCGCCACGGCGGAGCTGTCCCGGAAGTCCGTGCCGTATGTGGACCTTGCGAAGAAACTGGTCGCGATCAAGGAGAACGGATTCTTCAAGGTCGCGGCGGACGACGCCTCCAGGAGCTACCGGACGTTCAACGCGTTCATGCAGAAGTGGGACACCGCCACGGAGAACAAGAAAATCCTGGCTGTCTGCATGGACATCATCCAGGAGCTGGAGAGCCATCCGGAGGAGTACAAGGCCCTCCTGGACAAACTGCCGGACACAGTCGCCAACTGGAAAGCCATTCTCTCCGCCAGAAAGGAAGACATCCTCAACATCCTGAAGGAAGCGGCCGGCATCGCCGAGGAAGGCAAGAAGATCGCCGCCTCCGACATCAAGCAGGCGATGGCATCTTTGAATGCCGTAGCCGCCAAGGGCGGATTTGATCCGTTCAAGATCATGTGGGCCATGCTGAAGAAGATCCCGCCGGAAGAGATTCTCAACCGACTGAAGAACGAAGAGATCGTCGTCGAGACACAGGAAGAGGCGATGCATGTCATTTCAGTCCTGGAACCGATCATCAAATCCCTCAAGGAAAAATACAAAGTATACTCCGGAGTGGATGAGATCCGGGAGGATCTTCCAGCTCCTTTGAAGCCGGAGGGATCAAAAGAACAACCGGAACCCCCGAAGGAAGAGAAGACCCAAGAAGCTCCATTGGAAAAGACTCTTGGTGAAACTCTCGAGGACGCCGTTACGCCGGCTACCACGGAGGAGCCGTCCGTCCCGAAAGGTCCGTCCGTCTGGGACAGGATCAAAGGCGTCTGGGACGTCATCCGCTCGAATGACACGCTGACGATCCTGATGAGTGTCATCGGCATCCTGCTTCTGCTGATCCTTGTTCTGGCGATTATCGTGAGCATTCTGTAAAAACAAAAAGGCATACCCCAGGGGAGAGGCATCCGCCTCTCCCCTGGGACGATGTTTGTCATTTCATTGCGTCTTCCCGCTTGGGTTGTTTGTCCTTCTGGATCGTTTCAATGTCCAGAAGGTCCGGTGCCCCGTTGTCCTCCCGGTAGACGTTCTCAGTCTTCTTCGGATGCTCCGTACGAAGCGGGGCTTCTGTCCGTTCATCCGTTTCGGCTGAGTTCACCTTCGTGTTGGGGTTGAAGAAGTCGCTGTACTCCTTTGGGGCCATGATGCTCTTGCTCCCTTCGCGGAAGTGCGGCGTGTTGACGACTTTGCCTTCCAGTTCGGCCTTGTTGGTCGTCGAATAGACAGTCACCTGGCCACGCCAGGCGACGTTCATGTTCTGGCAGCCAGCCGCCAGGAAAACCAGGATGCAGAGAATGAGACTCACTTTCATAGGCCCTCCTTATTCCCCTAGGACGGAATTGTTGTTGTTGCTGTTGGTGGTCGTCGTGTTGCCACCTCCACCGGACCGTTTGATCCAGTATCCCATGGTCAAGGCCCCGCCTGTCAATGCGGCAGTGTTCAGGGCCTTCAACTGGTAGGCCTGACCGTCCGGGATGTTCGCATGGACGAACGGCTGGGTCGGGGCCTGTATGACGAGTTCGCCGCCTTCCGGGATGTTCAACGGGCCCTTGATCGTCAGGACCTGGTAGGTTGGCGGGTGGTTGGCCTGGTTCTCAATGTCCTTCATCCGCAGATACATCTCGTTTTTCGACATGCATCCGGCGCAGAACATGGCAAGAATCATAACCAGTACAAAAATGGCGATGGTGGTGTTTTTGTCCATGTCGGTATCCTCTTTATTGTTCAGTGATGCTCTCGTTGTCTATTGGAAAAACATTTTGCATAGGATACCGTTTCGGACGGATTACGAACGGGAGTTCGGAAGTTGCTCCGGTTCGGGACGTGCCTCTTCCTTCTCCGAAGGGAGGATGCCGCTGATCTTCAGTCTCTCCAGGAACGTCACTTCATCCTGGACGGCGCCAAGAAAATCCCGCATCGGAAGGACCAGCTCGCCCACCAGGCGTTTCGTCGTCGGTTGGTTCTCCACCTGAGGTTCCATGGTCGCCAGAACGAACTTGACGTTCCCGTGGAAGAACGAGATGGAATGGATGCTGTCGCAATAGAAGCGGATGTAGTTCGGGTCCCGTGTGACAATGACCTGGGGACGGGTCTCCACTGCTGGATCGGCCGATAACGGCCTTGTTTCTTCTTGTTGTTCTTCGCTCATGATTGTTTCATCCTTTGTTGATTAGATCGATAATATCGACGACGGACATGTAGGGTTGTTCTTCTTCATACGGGGACCACCAGCCACGGCTGGCCAGGATATCATCCCTCAGGGTCTTGTTCTTGTCGGACATGAGAAAATCAAAGATCTTCTTCGGGTCTTCCTTGAGATCGTAGTGAATGTTCGCCGGGTTCCAGTTGTTCTTGATGTAGCAGAGGGACGCCGTGATTTCAAGGGCACGACGGACTTCCGGGGTGGAGCTGGCGATGGACCGGACGGTGTTCCGGGACAGGGTGACATTCGGCACGAGAGCCAGCTGCTGCTTGATCTTGTTGTTGGATGTGCATCCCCAGAAATTGTCCTGACGGATGTAGTGGTAGTTCGTCAGGGCGTTCAGAAGCCCGTCTTTCTGACTGCAAACGAACGGTGTCGTCGTCCCGGCCACAGCCGTCTTGCAGCGGTCGATGTTGACATCCACTTCGAAGATGTCCTTCGAGTAGGTCAGGCCGTCGGCGTACAACGCTTCCCCGTTCGAATCCTGCAGAGGAACGGCTTCTGTCCTTACATACAAGGATGAAAGGAACTTGAACTTCGTCCCGACGCCTTTCACGACCCAGTTCTGTTTGCCGAACATGGTCTCCTTGACATTGGGATGATACGGGTCGATCTGCATCTTTTCGTCGTAATGACCGGTCATAATGAGGATCAGTCCGTATTCTTCCGCCCGACGACGCATGATCTGCGTCCACATGGTCTTCTTGTTGCCGCTGATCATGTAGATCGTCTTAATAGCGGCGTCTTCCAGGGGAGCCGCGCCTTCCTTCTTTCCGGCAGTGACTTTATTAAGCTCTTCAAGGCAGGCCATCTCCGTAAGACTGTCCACGTCGATGATCGTGGGCAGGATGACCCGGATCCGCTTTCCTGTTTTGGGATCGACGAACGGCGTCTCTATCATGAGATCTTTCTGCTTCTCCCGTTTCTTGTTGCAATGGTCGATGACATAGGCGTCGAACTTCTCCAGGTAGTACTGGTTGCCGCCCGGTATCCAGATCGGCCTGGCGTCGTCAAGCCTGTCGGAAAGTTCCTCGCACATGGACTCGACGCGGTCCTTCGCCTGGTCGGCGGAGTTCTCCTGGTCGTTGATGACCTGGACCGTCTTGTAGATAGCCCGTGTCCGGGCGCCAAGACCGTTGGACAGGGAGCTCTTGAAGGTTCCGTTCCGTCCGACAAAGCCATTGATCTGGCAACCAAGACCTCCGTTCAGATACCATTTGTCATCATAACCTTTCTCGAAATATCCGGTAGCCAGATCGAACAGGGATCCGGTGTTGAACCGGCAGTAATTGTTAAGGGATGCTTCGACTGTTCCGAAGGTGTCGTCCAATAGACTCATGGTGTTACACTCCTTGTTATTAGATTCAGTTTTACGTGATGTCTCGAGTCGCATTGAATAACCGAACGCTCAAATTATTAACGGAAGGAAGGGAATACTATAGGCCGGGACGGTTCCGGCCCCTTTGTCTGTTAAAACCACATCCATTCGGAGAAACGCCACTATGAGGAACCTTTATCGTGTCATGGCCCCGCTCGCCGAGGTCAAGACGTCATTCGACGCCAAAGTCACCCAGACCGGATTGCCGCTGGCCATCCGCATCATCGAAGCTCTCCTGAAGCCTCTGACCAGATCGGAACGCTCCGTCAAGACGATCCGGGAATCCGTTCCGGAATGGCAGAACGCCTTCTCGGATAATAAGGATAATGAGTCGCTGGAGATGACGGTGACGGAGGTCACGGATTCCTTCATGGCGACATTGGAATTCACCAACGGAAGAGGAAAAGCGAAACGCATGGTCAATCTGGCGACCGTCATCGGCCAGCTGGATTTCGGCCATTGATGTCATAAAGGGTAGTAGAGGATTAGAGAAAGGAACACGAGAAACATGCTGGATCTAACATCAGGAATCCAAGAACGTTTGGAGCAACAGAAAAAGACCTATGCCAGTCTCCCGGAAGACCGGGCGTGGCTGAAGGCCTACCAGGCCCTGAACAAGACAGGGCAACTCATCGGAATGTTCTCCTATGGAGGAGCGGTCAACCACCACCGCTGTCGGTACATCTACGCCTATTGCCCGGCGGAAAACCGACATCTCACCTATCTTCGGACGTCGATCGACGACCGTCCGAACATCTATCTCAGCGAATACAGTCACTTTGTCCAGACTCTTCCGTCCATTATCGAGCAGGACATCAAGACCTTGTTGTTTCGGTCGGACATGAAGACGGAACTGACCAAGGCCTACCGGAAGGTCATTTCGGATTACTTCAACCAGTATCTGGAACGGGCGAAGTGCGCCGTCGAGCGGATGGGCTATCTGGATGAAATGCAGGACGACTATATCGAGGCGTTGAACTCATTCCTCCGAAAGATCGACCAGGTCTTCCGTGTGTTCGAGATACCGGACATCGTGTATGACTTCTTCCGGTCCGGAAAGGACTACCACCATCGGCTCCTTTATAAAGGGGAAGAAGTTCTGGATTATCCTCTACATCACAATTAACATGTGAACAGACGCCAGGAGGCTGGGTCACCCCAGCCTCCTGGCTCTGCCCGTTTTATTTTCCGAAGTACATTTCCAGGACGTCCTTCTCGATCTTCTCCAGGTTCCGGTTCATGATGCCGGTCTGGATCGGGGAATTGATCAGACGCTTGTGAATGCCGACGGCGGAGAACAACGCGTCGCATGTGACACTGCCATCCTCCGTGTCCCATCCATGTTCGACCGTCCCGGCCGATACGGACTTCAGGGAGGAGTCGAACTCCACCTTGTCGCCACCGCCCATGGACATGTCCTGCTGGATGTAGAAGCGGATGATGAGGGTGTCCTCTTCCAGCACGGTCGCCCCGATACGGGCGGAGTCCGTGATGTTCGTCGTGGCCGGATAGTCGGCCTCGTTGTCGGTGCCCTTCGAGACGTTCGCCTTCTTCGTCTTCTCCCGGTTGATGAGGTTGACGAGGTTGCGTGCGGACGGGGACATCTCGGATGTATCGCCAAGGTAGAACGCATCGATCTTGACGATCCTTCCGGTGAACTTCGCCCTCGGTGTCTGGCGGTTGACCTTCGCCAGCAGCTCAGCTGTCTCTTCATCGACGCCACCGAACATGTCGTCCGTAATGGCGGACTGGTCGAAGATCATGAGCGGATCGACGTTGGAGATCTCCGTCCCGACGGCCGCGTACTTGTGGATGGTCGTCGACTTCGTGATGACGATGTCACGGGGATGGACAGGATTGAACTCCAGCTTCTCCGCCAGCTGGGCGGAGATGATGTCGGAGTCTTCCACCGTCCTCGACATGTCAATGATGGCGACATTCGCCAGCTGCCCGAAGGACAGATCGACCTGCTTCGAGAACGGATCCGGCTTGAAGAAGCGGTTGTTGTAGACGATGACATCGCCTCGCTTGACCTTGTCGCCTTCCTTGAAGCCGTTGATGACGATGTTCTGCGTACAGTAGAAGCCACCGCCTCCGTTATTGGTATAAAGGTCCCCGTATTCCACGGAGATCTTCCGCCTGGACTTCGGGTAGGAGACCACCAGCATGTGGGACTCCTCATTGATGGTCTCAATGATGCCATCCTCTTCCGCTGTGTAGGAGAACGGCGGCTTGCATCGATGGGCCAGAACACGCTCGTAACCGGTACGGACTCGTGGCAGCGACATTTCCTTTGTCGCTACATAATGGGAAAGGTGGATGTTCAAGAACGATACACGCTTCGAGTCGTCGTTGACGGCGCAAGGCCCAAGCAACGTCGTGCTGGTGAACGCCTCGCTCGGTGTGATGTCCTCCAGTTTCTTGTTGATGGTCAGGCCACGGATGTTGTCGATAGTCGGGTTGCAGCTGATGTTTCCGGCATAGCCGGTCTTGCCGTTGTCGACGGAGGATTCGCCGATGATGCCGACGCCGTCCTCCGGCCACTGCCGATCGTCGATCATGAAGGTGTCGGTGGACTGCCGTCCGCCGGCTCCGCCATGCCCGTATTCCTCACGGTACTTGACGTCGTTCACGGGATTGATCTGCTCCACCGGCTCCATCAGCTGGTCGTTGATGACCATGTTCGTGATCTCGAAATCCCGGATGGAGAAGGTGTTGGAGGCGCCGATGCCTCTGTAGCGGAACGTGGCGTAGGTGTTCGCCAGGATTTTGTACGCCGCTGTGCAGATTCTTTCATCGCTGCGGAAACGGTAGTTGGTCGAGGCGGCAACCGGAGGATGATCCTCCGTTGTAAGCAGGGTCGTGGCCCTGATGAGGAGGTCCTTCGCGTCGGTGGGTTCGCCCATCCTGAAGAGGACATCCCTCGTGATAGGGTCGACAAACAGGTCGAAATAGTTGTCGATGCCTTTCAGGTTGTGAACGGACATCTTCTTCGATTGAAGCAATTCGAAGTAGGTGTTCTTGTCGTCCATGTCCTCGATGTTGTACTTCAGAAGGAACTTCTCGTAGTTGTTCAGCCCGGCGAAGATGAGACTATGACTCAAGGGAGCCCTCGGGATCACCAGGACCTTGTCTTTGAACTTGATGATGACATCGGACTGGCGCCTCGGATATCTTGCCTTCTTGTCGTAGATGGCGTATTTTGTCTTCATGTAGTTCAGCATGTAGGACAGGCCATATCGATAAGCCAGAGCGAAGATCACCGGGACGGACTTGGACAGAAGCTTGAACTCCGTCCATTCGTTCAGGTGGGAGATGTCCAGATTGCACAATTCGCAGACAAGATCGATGAAGGTAGACCCGTCGTTCGTGACGCCGTCCTCCGCATTGTAGAGAACGAGGGATCCGTCCAGTTTCATATAGACGTAGACCGGGGACTGGGTGTTGTGGATGCCGACCAGATAGCCTTTGACGTCGTCCTCGTTGTCCTGGGCGTCTTTCACGACATCCTCCGGTATGCCGGATGCACCATAGAGCTCCACGAGTCTAGCTGGGTCGTTGAAGTGGAAGATCCAGGGATGACGGGAGTCATCCTGATCGGCGATGGTCATGGCCGTGTACTTCCGGGCGATGGCCGTGTATTCGTACGGGAACGGCTGGGTCGGAAGAGATGCGGATCCGAACACGACCTTGATCTTCTTTTCGGATACCTCCACGATTTTGTCGATGTAGTTGATGAAGCTATGGGCGACAGACTTCACCCGTTCCACGAGGTACTTATTGTAGTCGGAGGACAGGGTGACACGGATCGGGGAGACCTTGCAAATCGGCACGGTGATGCGTTGTTTCTTCAGCACCTTCAGTCCGCCATTGATGTAGCAGTAGCCCCGTTTGTCCACTTTCGGCACGGTGAACCGGACGGTATGGGTCTTATGGTTGAGATCTTCATAGATGGCTTTGACCTCCATCTTGCTGTCCTGGGAATTGGACGTGTCCGTGATCTTGAGATCCTTCAGGAACATCCCTACCTTATTAAAGGAGGTGAGGACGGCGACCAGATCCTTCATGAAGAACTTGTCCATGTATTCCGTGTCGAAATTGGCGACGGAGGACTTCAGCATGGATTCATCCGGGACCTGCCCTTTCAGGAAATCCAGCTCGTTCTTGGAGACCTGGTCATCCGGTGACTCGTTCAGGATGGTCTGCAAGGTCTTTCCGTTGAGCTCAATCTCCTTGTAGGCTTCCGCCAGGCGAACCGCACGGTCTTCCTGGGCTTTCGTCAAGTGCGTGGCTTTCATGATGGTTTCAGCCGCCCTGGCGTCGATCTCATCCGTCGTGGCGGCGTCAAACGCCTTCCTGGCGGATTCGCTCGGGGCTTTCGTGTAGGCCGGGGCGTTGACAATCGTCCGGCCATTGTTGACCAGGGTCGGTCGAATTGTGACGACTTCCCGTCTCACTTCCTGGATTTCCGGGATCGGGGATTCCAGAATATCCTCCAGCGTCTCCGATTTGACCATCTCGGGTTTCGCGTTCTCCGGGATGAGATTCGATTGGATCTCGACGGGAGGCGTCTCCTGAACATCTTCCGGATGGGTCCCTCCCGACACACCTCGCATCGCGACAGGTGGCTTTGCGTCTTCATCCACTCTCCGAGAGAGATTGGTGATGGCCTTGACCAGACGATCTCGAATGCCGATCTCTGTCCGGACATCCTTCCGGAAGTCGAGTTTTCGGGCGAGCTCCATGACGACCCTGGCGTAGCGTTTCAGATCGGGGACAAGAGACCGCATGGAGAAGCGCATGGGCTCCGACACAGGCTCCTCCTCCGGTTTTGGCCGGGAGACGACCTCGTCCGGAGAGACGTCCGGGGACAAGGTAGGCGACGGACGCTGTTCCGCTTCCGGACGTTCCTTCACCTCGATGATCCGCTCCAGATCGTCGGAGTTGATCTCCTGTTCCGTGATCTCTTCTTCCACTTCCGTGTCGATTGCGCCGGAAACCGGGCGGACGCCGAAGTCCGTGGAGGAGATGATCTGGCCTTGCAAGGCCAGGGCCCCCATCTGCTTCAGGAATTTCACCAGAACAAGATCCGTCTTCCCTTTGTTGAACTCCTTGAGGTTTTGCAACGTCGCAATGACCATGTTCGTCTTCGAGTAGAAGATGAAGTGGATTCTCGGGAGGATCTTCTCCGGAAGATAGGAGAACAGGGAATGATGGTCGTCCTCGACATGCATGAAGGTCGTGAGGTTCATCAGGAGGGCATACCAGGGGTCGTTCGGCCGACGGATGGTGGCCTTCGTGTATTCCCGGAAGGCCATCATGAAGTCCGCCTTCTCATATTGGACATTCCCGACCGGGATCGGGATGAAATGATTCTGCTCCGGCATTTGGCAGATCATGTTGAGAATCGTCGCCATGACGTAGTTGAAACGACGGTAGTTCTTCATGATGCCGATGACCTTCGCCCGGTAGAGCGAGTTGTAGGACAGGATAGCCTGGGTCAGGGTGTTCGCCGGCATTTTCGGCACGTCCTTCCAGGGACGGACGTAGGACATCGTCTGCTTCCGGAAGTTCACGATGGTCTGGACCAGGCCGTTCGGGATCAACCGGAACTGCTCCGGGATAGGGACGGGACCTCCGACGGGATTGGTGATATGGTTCAGGAACTTGATGTTCGGCGCCATGTTAAATGTCCAGTTGTCCAGTTCCGGAACCAGGACGATTGGCTTGTTCACCAGGAAGTTGTCATCCACGAGATGAAGGACGCATCCTCTCGGAAGCTCCCGAATGTCCCGTTTGTTCCAGACACGGTTGAAGTCCGTAAGCTTTCTCAGGACGTTCTGCCGATAGAACAGAGGGTACATCACCATCTCGGATGAGTAGGTCAAATCACTCATGAGGGGTACTCCTTATCATAAATAAAGGTATGGGGGATCGAAGCGTTCATAACATGCCACGGGCCTGTTTTCCTGTTGTCGTTTATTTTTACAGGCCATCCGTCATTCTCTGACAGGAACGCTCCTCCTGCTTCCTGCCATTTTGACATGTTACCTCCTGAACGTTCCAAGGGGCCTGGAAGATGCTCTCATGCCTTGATCCATCTATCCATCATGTCTCTACCGCCAGGCCCCGACTCTATCCATCCACTCCACAAGGAGACACCCCACATGAAATACATCCTGATCCATTCAAAGACACTTGAGGAATATTCCGTTGATATCCCGGAACGGGACGACGTGAAGCCGGAGGACTTCCAAGTCCTGGTCGGAGAGAAGGTCTATTCCCTGTCCCCGATGACATCAAGCGACGTGCTGGACTACCGTCACGTCCTCAAAGAGATCATCGGGCTTGGCTTCAATGAACTGATCGCCAAGTATCCGGTGAAAACGCCGGACGATGTCACGGACGACTTCAAAAAGACGCTCGCCAAGGAGTTCGACACGATTGTCGAGACGAAACTCCCTGACAAAAAGGACGTTTACATGAAGCACCGGGACGCGGCCGTCCGGGAGTTGACGATCACCTTCCTGAGCGGCGCCACCGCCTGGACAAAATACCGGGACACGATCGAGTACATCCACAAGCACACGACAGCTCCCGACTATGCCACCGACTACACGAACCAGATCCTGGAGCTTTTTCATCCGGACAATCTGGCCAATGAGACGGCGAAGACGTTCCTCCCGAAAGTCGAGCGTCTCTCCGACTGCATGAAGTACGACGAACGGACCCATCTGATCTACTCCGATCTGATATCCGGTCTCGACAACCTTGTCTCCCTCCTGCACACGAATGTCGCAAAGG
>Ga0247610_10002890_pt1 | contig 19343 bp, 19 predicted proteins | sample 174DNAGHGhighgp2_FD_193483 | JGI IMG/M metagenome (GOLD analysis project Ga0247610, IMG submission 193483) | Sheep rumen microbial communities from Palmerston North, Manawatu-Wanganui, New Zealand - 1742 DNA GHGhigh gp2 | ecosystem: Host-associated > Mammals > Digestive system > Stomach > Rumen...
GCTTTGAAAGTCGCGGTAGAGGAAGGTCTCTTCGAGACCGACCGCTGACGCTGTAGGACCGCTTCGCTGTAAGACCGTTTCACTGTAAGACCGCTGCGCTGTTAGATTGCGGACAAGTGCGTCAAAATCGTCTTCGAGTTCAGGCTCAGAGAATTCGATTTTAGTACCTTTGAGGAAACAATACTTGAAATAATTCAGGTCCCATCGAATGGAACGTTCGTCCATAGCAGGCACAGGAAAACAATAAGACCAATCGAAGTTTTTGGCTCCAATGATTTGTATGTGTGCGAGTGCGCGAATCGTGCGTTCCAATATTATTTTTTCTTCAGGCAGGAAGCATCCGGTTTCCCTGCCATGCCTGATTGCATCAAATAGGAGTGTGTTTCCAAGGTCTTCCTGCGTATAAGACATCTCATCGTCGCTAACCGAGTAAATCTGAGGAACCGGCAAACCGAGCGAGCGGAAATGTCGTGCCATATAAATGAACGCTCGATTCTCGTCACGGTTGGTACCCCGGACACGGATAAAAGGACGTCCTTCTGCGTCCGTTTCGCGCGAGTAAATGCGGTTCGATCCCTGCTGTGCGATGTTGTTAGCCATTAACACTTGAATTGTAGTGCGTGGTGAATACAAGTCACTTTGCATGGACCGATAATATTCTCAAGGATACCATCGGCCTCAAAGAGGATATGTTTGCGGTAACTGATTTCTATTTCCTTTCCCACAATAGGATAGACGAAAGGCAACTCTGTCAATTTTCCATTGTACAGTTTGGGTATTGCTTCGAGGACTTGTTTAAAAGTCGGTTTTTTGATAAACATGGAATTGAAGACTCCGTCCTGCGGGTCAGCTTCGGGATTCTGCCGAATACCTCCCCCGGAGAAAGGTCCGTTACCGACGTTCATCGTAAAGAGTCTGTCGTCCACGGCCTGTTTGCCATCGACCGTAAGTACCATATGCTGTGCTTTATGCTGCACGATGGCGGCGATTAGTCCGAAGAGGTAGTTGACGTGGTGTGAGCCGATATAGTATTTGAGTGCTTCAGCTTTTTTGCAGCACAGCGGGTCCACGCCAAAACCGACGGAATTAATGAAATACCGATGGTGTTCGATATGACTACGCCAATAGGTAACGCATCCTATGTCAATGGGATGTCCTTCCCCCTCAAAGAAACGTCTCAGAGATTCTTTGAAGCGTTTATCAAGGTTCCAATATCTTCCCCAGTCGTTTCCAGTCCCCCGCGGCATCAGTCCGACTTGAATTTTTGCCTTTTGTTCGGGTGTTAGTTCGGAGCGCATAATACCGTTGACAGCCTCAGACAGCGTTCCATCTCCGCCGAGGATGAGAATTTCATCGTATCCTCTTTCGACGAGTTCGCGTGCCAATTCGATAGCGTGTCCGGCGAATTTCGTAACCCTATAGGCGAAAGGCTGATGTCTTTTCCGCAGAAGTTTCCACAGGTAAATCCGTTGTGCTCTGAACGCTTTTTTACCGGATTTGGGGTTAATGATAATTCCTAACATGGTATGAGTCAAAGTCAAAGTAAAAAGTTGAACGTCAAGAACGAAAAGTACAAACAAAAAAAAGCGCACTAAGATAGTGAGTGCGCTTTTTTAGGTTTATTACTTAAAGAACTCTTGTACCTTCTCGTTCAGTACTATTTCTTCTTGGAAGATGTAAGCCCCTGTTTTAGGCGACTTAACCATCTTAATGCACTTTGAATGTGCTCTACCGGAATTACCGGTTTGCAGTGTAGCGACCGCTTTCTTTGCCATAGTTCTAAGCCTTTCAAATTAGGGTTAATTACTTAATCTCTTTGTGAACAGTTACTTTTTTCAGGAAGGGATTGTACTTTTTGAGTTCCAAACGGTCGGGAGTGTTCTTGCGGTTCTTAGTGGTGATGTAGCGAGACATTCCCGGAACGCCGCTGGCCTTTTGCTCGGTGCACTCAAGAATGACTTGCACTCGTGCTTCTTTAACTTTCTTTGCCATTGTAAGCTCCTTTCGTTTTAGAGATAGCCTTTCTCCGCAGCCTGTTTAAGGGCGTTGTCGAGACCGATCTTGTTAATAGTTCTCAGACCAGCTGCACTCACGTTCAGCTCGATCCATACATCTTGTTCTACCCAGTAGAACTTGCGGCGGAAGAGGTTCACATCGAAGGTCCTCTTGGTGTGACGCTTCGAGTGCGAGACATTACAGCCGCCCATGGCTTTCTTGCCTGTAATTTGACAAATCTTTGACATTGTAGTATATATTTTATATTATTATTCAAATCAGGGCATTTTCGCACATTTACACGAAAAAGCGTGCAAAGGTACAACAATTTTTTGACATGTGCAAGTTTTTGCAGTAAAAAAATTGTTTTTTTTTATTTTCTTGCGAAAAAGAGCGGTTTAGGAGCAGAAAATCAGTTAAAATTTACAGAAGAACGATTTCGACCCTTCTATTCATCTGCCTATGTTCATCGGAGTCATTGGGCACAATCGGTTCTCTTTCTCCACGTCCTCTAATTTCTATCCTGTTTCCGTCGATTCCTCTATCAATCATCGCCTGTCTTACCTCTTTGCAACGTCCTTCGGAGAGCAGTTGGTTGGAGCGGTCGGAGCCTATATCATCCGTATGTCCGACGATGCGGATTCGTTGAGCAGGACGGAGACAGAGGAAGCGGTATAATTCCAGCAGGGCGTCTTCGGAGGAATCGAGAATATGCGTCTTTCCCGTTGCGAAATAGATGTTATGCAGGACGAAGGATTTAATTTCCTTCGGCGACATGACAACTCCCGCAAACGCTTTCGGGTCGGTAATCGTATCATGGAAGGGGAAATAATCAATCGCGGTAGCATCAATGGTATAGAACGGGATTCTATCATCCAGAAGGACAGCTAAAGTGGCATGGAGGCTATCGGAAGTGGTCTGCATGACTTTCTGCTTGTCCGGATTGCGAACGATAATATTTGCCGTAACAGGCCGAGACGTGAGCGAGTCTGTAACCGTAAAGGCAAGTCTTGTTTCAGGATAGATAGCTACTTTCAGTGTATCTTCGTCTTCGCTATGGCTAAACCAGAGGGTATCGGAAGTAAAGAATCCAGTTTTAGCGGCAACCGCCCAGTATTCGCCAGCGGGAAGTGTTTTGTACACGCGTGCGCGCTTGGAATCCGTAGGTTTGTTGATTTTTGGCTTCTTGTTCGGCTTTGCGTTCACATTCTGCAGCGTTATGTGCGTTGCGGGAAGCGGTTCTCCGGTCTGCAAGTTGTAGGAATAGACATATAGCAGGAGTTTTCCTTCTTTGATCCGCTCACGTTTTGCCGCTTTTGCTTTCGCGGCTTTTTTCTTTTCCGCTTTGCGTTTAGCGGCTTCCCTTTTACGCATTTGTATCTCTTTGGCTTTTGCCCGTTTTTGTGCGGGTGTCATAGCCGCATAAAGCGGTTCGCCCAGCAAGCAAGCAAGGCAAAGGAGCACTATGTTGAGAAATTTCGTCATTCGGGATATTGCACATTGTGTTTTAAATCAACAGGAGGATAGTTCGGGACTATCCTCCTGTCGTGGTCCCACTTGGGCTTGAACCAAGGACCCCCTGATTATGAGTCAGGTGCTACTAACCAACTGAGCTATGGGACCCTGACAATTACTTACCTTGACGTGCGTTATTGAAGATTACGAGGCCTTCGTCTTTGGTGATCTTCAGTTCTTCGGGTGTCAATTCAGGAATTGTCAACGTAATACCTTGCGGGAGTGCGTTCGGGTTTTTAATCTTATCTTTGTTAGCGATATAGATGTACACCCAGCAATAGGTATTATTGTAGTATTGGCGTGCGAGTTTGGATAGCGTAGTTGATTCTTCCACTACCACTTCTCCGCTTTCGCGCTGTTTGTATTCATTTACTTTCTCCGGTCTTGCAGTTTCGGAGAGCGGGAGCGTGTTCTTCGGAGCTGCTTTAGTCGAAGAAGTTCTTGAAGAAGAAGTTCTGCCAGACGATTGCGGTTTTGCAACCGGTTTATCGTCATCAATCTCTTCATAAACGGCGTTGGGGTCAGAAACGCGTCCTGCACGCTGGTCTTCGAGGTCTTTCTTCATTTTAAGGAAAGTCTCTCTGTCAACGAGCCGTATAGCGGCACGTCTGTTGGGGCTGTAGGAAGCTTTCGAGCGGCGTCCGATTACTTTGCCGACACCGAGTCCGAACATATGGTCAGAGTTGATAGCGTGCTCTTCAAGCAATTCATCCACCACGTTAGAAGCACGTCTGTCTCCGAGCGCGTAGTTGAGCTTATTGGAGCCGGTGTTATCGCAATAACCGGTTACGACAGCATAGAGTGCGGTATCTTCCTTGAGACGGTCAGCGACTTGCTGGATAGTGATGAGTGCTTCATCGTTAAGCAGGGCTTTGTTGTTCTCAAAATATACATAGTAGTATTGTTCGAGGTCTTTGCCAATTTCGATATGCTCGAATGTATTGGACTCGCGAATGATAATCGTGTCGTGATAGATAATTACCGTATCGTGGCAAGCTTCTCCGCCTCCTCCTAAACCTAAGCCAGCGAGACCTCCTCCTGCAGCAAGGCTGTCGAGCGAGCCGGATTTAGCCAACTCATCGGCGAGGGCATCAAGTGCTTTCTCTTTGAGCTGGTGTTGTCCCATGTGCGCGACGTTACGCTCGTGCGTATATTTGCGCGGCTGAATCTTATAACGAATAGCGAGCGTTACATCGAAGAGACCATCGTTATTTTTGGAAGCGTGTGCAGCGTCCGAGAGGTTTGCTCCACGTCCATCGAGGTAGTCACGCGTGAAATAGCTATACACGCCACGGACACCCAATGCGATAGAACGGTTAATATTGAACTCGAAGTTGATACCCACTTGCAGGAAAGGCATGTAGTTATAGGCGGTATCGTAGTCTCCAAAACCGAAGTCGCCGTCGGCATTGATGTAGTTCGCCGTGTTACCACGTTGGTGTGTCGGGTTAATCCACTTGCCTTTCTGGGCATTGTAGTAACCATCATCCTTAAAGTACGCATTACGTTTGTACCAACCGATACCACCACCGACGAAAGGCTGCATGGAGAAAATCTTCCTCTCCATATGCGGGAACATGAGGTTCGCCAAGTCCATTGAGAGGTAAATTCCTGCTTTATGCAAATATCCGTTCAGAAGCGTGTCGGCATGATGCTTTACCTCACCCTCTTTCGGTTGACGTCCAGTGACGTTGTACTGCGAGAACATATATTCGAGACCCATCGTCCAAACGGGTGTGAAGGCATATTCGACGTCCAAACCGGCAGAAGGCAATCCAATAGGATGCTGCATCTCCGAAGTAAAGTCACCGTCGAAAGCGTTGAAGCCGATATGTCCAACGAGAGACCAGTGAGAAACCTCAGGAGCAACGATTAAGTTCTGTTCCAAGTCATAGGGGTGCGCACCGAGCGTATCGCCTTTGTGCGTATTGCGTTCCGCTCTGAGGCTATCGTTTTCCTGAACATCCTGTACTTCCTGGAGTTCTTCCTCTTCATTCACATCTTGTGCGACTCCGACGAGGGAGAAGCAGAGAAGAGACAATATTAGTAAGCCTTTCTTCATAACGAAAAAGAGATTGTTTTACGTTGTTAAAACTAAAAATTCGCAATTCAGGGTGCAAAGGTACAACTTTTTTTTGACATGACCAAATTTTTTTGCAAAAAAAAATATTTTTTATAGTAGGTATTGCATATATAATTTTTTTTTTGTATCTTTGCAGTCGATTTAGTGAAGTAATAGTTGGATATTGAAATTGGCTGCTAAGAAGCAGAGATTATGTAGGGATTAAGTAGGGAATAACACCGAGAATATCGAACTTATCTCGCACTAAATATTCATACTTAACACGTTAGTATAATATACTGCGCATATAATACCATGTTGATAGAATTGAGAGTTGAGAGAGAAAGAAAGTTTAACAATTAAATATAATACAGAAATGGACATTTTAAATCAAATGATTTCGCGCGCGAAAGCAAATCCTCAGCGCATTGTGTTGCCGGAAGGTGACGAACCCCGTACTTTGGAAGCTGCGAACATTTTGTTGAGAGACAAGATTGCGCAGCTTATTTTAATCGGCGCCCCGGAGAAGATCAAGGGCATGGCAGCAGAGAAAGGCTATGAGCATATCTGCGAGGCGAAGATTGTTGATCCGCTTCGTGACGCGAAGATGCCTGAGTACGCGAAGTTGCTGTTTGAGCTGCGTAAGGCAAAAGGTATGACGGAAGAAGAAGCTGTGAAGAAAGCTCAGGATCCGTTGTATTTGGGTTGTTTGATGATCAAGGCAGGTGATGCGGACGGCGAGTTGGCCGGTGCGCGCGGCACGACGGCTGATACCATCCGTCCGGCATTCCAGATACTGAAGACCAAACCGGGTTGTTCGATTGTGAGCGGCGCGTTTTTGATGTTCACACCCGCCAAGCATTTGGGCGAGAACGGCTTCCTGCTGTTTGCAGATTGCGCGGTAAACCCTAATCCTGATGCAAAGCAGTTGGCAGAGATTGCTATCTCAACGGCAGAGACCGCACGTGCTATCGCAGGTATTGAGCCGAGAGTGGCCATGCTGAGTTTCTCGACCAAGGGAAGTGCCAAGCATGAGTTGGTTGATAAAGTACAGGGGGCGACGAAGTTGGCAAAAGAAATGGCGCCAGATTTGGCACTCGACGGCGAGTTGCAGGCAGATGCAGCGCTGGTAGAGAGCGTAGCGAAGACCAAAGCACCGGGTAGCAACGTAGCAGGTAAGGCTAATGTGCTCGTGTTCCCGGATTTGCAGGCAGGTAACATCGGTTATAAGCTTGTAGAGCGTTTCAGCGGCGCAGATGCTGTTGGACCGATTTTGCAGGGTATCGCTGCTCCTGTGAATGATTTGAGCCGCGGATGCAAAGTACAGGACATCGTGCAAATGGTGGTTATTACCGCCAATCAGGCAATTAGGTAATTGAGAATTGAGAATTGAGAATTGAGTCAATTGAGAATTTATTAATCATTTTAATTTTATGAAGATATTAGTATTGAACTGCGGAAGTAGCAGTATTAAGTATAAGCTCTTTGAGATGGAGAGCAAGCAAGTAATGGCTCAGGGCGGCGTGGAGAAAATCGGTTTGCCGGACTCATTCCTGCTGGTTAAGTTGCCAAACGGCGAGAAAGTGAAGTTCGAGAAGCCGATGCCGGAACATACCGTGGGTATCGAGCTTATTTTGGAGAAACTGGTTAATCCGGAGATTGGTTGCATTAAAGACCTGAAAGAGATTAACGCAGTTGGTCACCGTGTGGTTCACGGCGGCGAGAAGTTCAACAAGTCGGTAGTCATCACACCGGAAGTGCGTGCTCAGATTGTAGAATGTATTGATTTGGCACCTCTTCACAACCCTGCCAATCTGAAGGGAATAGATGCTATTGAGAAGATTCTGCCGGGTGTTCCGCAGGTAGCCGTTTTCGACACGGCCTTCCATCAGACGATGCCGGACTACGCGTACATGTATGCGATTCCTTATGAATTATACGAGAAATACGCGATTCGCCGCTACGGTTTCCACGGTACGAGTCATCGTTACGTAAGCGCGCGCGTATGCGAATATTTAGGTGTAGATGCAAAAGGCAAGAAGATTGTGACCGCACACATCGGCGGCGGTGGCAGTTGTACGGCTGTAATGGACGGTAAGAGCGTGGACACAAGTATGGGTCTGACGCCGGTTGAGGGTTTGGTAATGGGCACTCGCGCAGGTGATTTGGATCTCGGAGCGGCAACGTTCATTATGGACAAGGAGCATCTGGACACGGCAGGTTTCAACAACCTTGTGAACAAGAAATCAGGTCTGTTGGGCGTGAGCGGAGTGTCGAGCGACTGTCGTGATATCGAGGCTGCTATCAATCAGGGCAACAAACGTGCGGACTTGGCACGTAAGATGTTCATTTACCGTCTGAAAAAATATATCGGCGCTTATGCAGCAGCGATGAACGGTATTGATATTCTGGTATTTACAGCCGGTATTGGCGAGAATGACCCGTATATTCGCGCGGAAGTGATGAAGGGGCTGAGTTATCTTGGAATCGAGTTAGACGAAGAGGCGAACAAGGTTCGCGGCGAGGAGCGTGTTATCTCGAAGCCGGGTAGCAAAGTGACGGTAGTTCTGATTCCGACGGACGAGGAACTGATGATTGCAAGCGACACCGCTTCTCTTGTGTAAATCGACCAAACATGGTCGTTGCAAAACATTTTACCAAAGAAAAACACAGAAAACATAATGAGTAAACTGATAATTTACCAACTCTTCCCGCGCTTGTTCGGCAATTACAACGAGACTCGGAAGCACAACGGGACAAAGGAAGAGAATGGTTGCGGACGTTTTGTTGACATCACAGAGCGTGCGCTGAAGTCACTTGTTGATTTGGGTGCGACGCATGTGTGGTACACAGGTGTCATCCGTCATGCAACGGCCGCTTACAATAATCCCGCCATTACAAAGGGCAAAGCCGGTTCGCCATACGCCATAACGGATTATTACGATGTAGATCCGGACTTGGCGGAGAACGAATCGCAGCGGATGGCGGAGTTTGAGGCGTTGGTCAAACGTACTCACGATGCGGGTTTGAAAGTGCTGATTGATTTTGTGCCAAACCATGTAAGCCGTGAGTACAAGAGCATATGCAAGCCTCAGAATGTAAGCGATTTAGGCGAAGGCGACCATCCTGAATGGGCCTTTTCGCCGCTGAACAATTTTTATTACCTTCCCGGTGAGCGGTTCACAATGGACCGCGATTTGCAAGGTTACGAAGAGTTTCCGGCAAAGGTAACGGGCAATGATTGTTTTTCAAGTCATCCAGGTCCGAACGATTGGTACGAGACGGTCAAGTTGAACTACGGTGTTTATTACCAAGGCGGGCGCGAGAAACAGTTTAACCCTATTCCTAGCACATGGCATAAGATGCTGGAGATTTTGCAGTTCTGGGCAGGGAAAGGAGTTGACGGAGTGCGTGTGGACATGGCAGAAATGGTTCCTGTAGAGTTCTTTTCGTGGGCCATCGAAGCAGTACGCAAGCGTCACAAGAAATTCCTGTTCATCGGCGAGTGTTACGACCCGTATCAATACGATGCCTATTTGGCTGCAGGATTTGATTACTTGTACGACAAAGTGGGTATGTATGATTATCTGCGAGGGGTTGTGAGCAAAGGTTGGCCGGCAGAAGGTATTACGGCTCAGTGGATGCAACACGGCGATGCGCGTTTGGAGCATTTGTTGTATTTTCTTGAGAACCACGACGAGCAGCGTTTGGCGAGCGGCTTTTTCTGCGGCGACGGTCGTTGTGCCGAGCCAGCGATGATTGTTGCAGCGACGCTGAACCAGTGTCCTGTGATGATTTATTCGGGTCAGGAATTAGGTGAGCGCGGCATGGATATGGAAGGATTTTCGGGCATAGACGGTCGGACAAGTATCTTTGATTATTGGGGTGTAAAGAGCCTTCAGGCATGGGCTAACCACGGTCAGTTTGACGGTAGCGGTCTGAATGAAGCGCAACGTGAGTTACGCGATTTCTACCAACGGTTGCTGACCTTAGCGCGCGAGGACAAGGCTATTCAGAAAGGTCAGATGTACGACATTACTTATGCGCAAGGCGAGGGGTTTGACAAACGGCAACACTATGCATTTTTGAGGCATACCAAAGGCGAGACGCTGTTAGTCGTAGTCAATTTCCACGACCGCGAGCAGGTCATTCATGTACGGATTCCGAACGATGCGTTTGTGTATTTGGGTTTGGAAGGCAAGGCTAAAGCAACGGCAACAGACCTGCTGCGCGGCGGCAAACGAGAGATTGCGTTTACCCCCGAAAGCACGACGGAGATTGTTTTGGAGGCATGGAAAGGAGTAATACTGAAAATCCGATAAACACGGATTTTCTGGAATTGAGAATTGAGAATTGAGAGTTGAGAATTTGGAACAATTTAGAGACATAATGCGGTTAGTGAGGTGGAGCAATGTGCTCTTCCTCGGAGCGTTGATATGGGTAATGGAGAAATGGGTAGCTACGCCGGTATTGCGTGAAGCGGGATTTGGCGAACAACTCCCTTGGTATGTGACGCTGTTGCTGATGTGTGCGGCAATGCTGATTGGCGCCGGCGGTTACGTCATCAACGACTATTTCGACGTCAAGATAGACCGGATAAACAGACCGGATGAGGTGGTAGTGACTCGCAGCGTGAGTAAGCCGACAGCAATGCGGCTGAGTGTTGTGCTGAGTGCGATCGGTGTAGTCTGCGGTATAAGCGTGGCTGTGCTTCTGCGGAGTATGACTTTGGGAATTATGTTTGTGATTATTCCCGGACTGCTGTGGTTTTATTCGTCCAGTTACAAACGTCTGTTTCTCATCGGCAACCTTATCATTGCGCTGCTGGCAGGCATGACGCCGCTGATTGTAGCGATGGCGAATGTAGCACAGTTGGAGTTGCTGTATGCCGGCATTCTGCCATACACGAGCCTTCCTCATGACCTGTATTGCTGGCTCGGCGGTTTCGGATTGTTCGCTTTCCTGCTGACCTGGATTCGCGAGATTATCAAAGACATGCAGGATCAGATGGGTGACCGCGAATTGGAGTGCCACTCGATGCCGGTGGTATGGGGTGAGACGTGGACGAAGGTGTTTGTTACTGCGCTGATTGTGTTGACATTAGCCATCATCGGACTCCTTTGGTGGCATATACTCCCCTTCCCGACAAGTTGGACAAGTCTCAGCACACGATACATCATTCTGGGCATTGCGGTTCCTCTTCTCGGAGCACTATGGCTGCTATGGGCGGCGAAGATTCCAAGCGATTACAAGACCTGCCAGCAAGTAGTCAAACTGACGATGCTGTTGGGAATGCTATACAGCATAGTGATTGTGAGAGGATTGTAATAAAAAAGCGACTTCGGTCGCTTTTTTATTAGTGATATGGGTTTGGTTATTGGAAGTTGGATTATACTGAACCGGACGAATTAGCAGTTTCGCGCTGTTGTAGTTACTATTTTGGATATTTTTGTAGGCATTTCATAAAATCACGGAATATATACTATAAATAGTATATATAGGTAGTGGTAGGATGCGAGACTGTCTCGACTTTTCTTCTGCTTGCTCTGTGTTTGCCCGGTATTTTAAGCACGAAGGAGATAGAAAGGAATCCGCCAAACTTGGCGGATAGATTATATTAGATGATTCCCCGCTTTTGGAGTTCCTGATAGACGAGATGGACGGGAAAACCCATGACGTTGAAATAGGAGCCGTTGAGGGCAGTACAACCGATGTAACCGATCCACTCCTGAATACCATAAGCGCCGGCTTTGTCAAAGGGTTTGTAATGTTGGATGTAATAGTTGATTTCGTCGTTTGTCAACTCTTTAAAGGTCACATCTGTGCGGTCAACAATCGTATTTAATTGAGAATTGAGAATTGAAAATTGAGAATTAAGAGATTTTTCTGCAAAAGTGACGGCTGTAAAGACCTGGTGAGTTTTTCCGGATAGCGCACGGAGCATGGCGAAGGCTTCGGTTTCATTGTGCGGCTTGCCCAGCATCTGTCCGTCGAGCCAAACAATCGTATCAGAAGTGATGAGGAGTTGGTTCGGCAGGAGTCGGTCATCATACGCGCGCGCCTTCGCACGCGAAATATAATAAGGTATATCACCGGCTTTCAAATCGGCAGGAAAAGTTTCGTCGGCATCAATGGAAACGGCAGTAAAAGGGATATCCAGCCCCGCAAGCAGTTCACGACGGCGAGGAGAGTTACTGCCAAGCAGTATTTGACATTCGGGATTAGACATTTGTGATTCAGAAGAGATCCAACTGGGTGTCTTTTGGCTTTTCGAAGGTCATGGGAACACCCTCTACATCGATAGCGTCAGGAGATTCTTGAATATCCGGCATTTCCGGAGCCTCAGAGTTTTCCAGATTGTCGGAGGATTCTAAGGAATCTGAAGAATCAGGATTATCATCGGGGGACACCTCAGGTTCCGGCGTTATATCCTCCACCTTTTCTACGTCAAGCGTAGTGATACGTTTTCCTTTTGCCCTAGCGGACTTTGCGTCAATGAAATTCGCCATCAGAATATCTATCGGTTCGCGTATGCCATCCGCATAGAACACCCTGAACGTGGCTTCCTCCCTGTCGGACAAAACCGCTATACGCGAATCCTTGTCGTCACCCAGCATGGATTGTACTTTAGCGTTTGCATCATCCAAACGGAAACGCTTTCCGTAATAGTACTTATGATTTCCATTCCACTGAATGAGCGACCAAATCTTATCGGCTTGCCATTTCTCTATGCGCATGATATTATCCTCAAAATGCGCAGTAAGGTCAAACGAGTTGGTGTAATAGGTACCATCGTTGTTGATGACAAGGATACGGTCTTCATCCCAGAACTCGCCGAGATAAATACCGTGCTCGTCGTAGTTGACGCGGAGCACATCGGGGTCAAACCACACTTTTCTTCCGCCGAGCGTGGAATGGCCTTTCTGCTTGAGCGTAATGGACTTGACTTCAAACTTGGTCAGTACGTTCCCGCGTGCCGTGCGCGACTTGACAGCCAGTTCGGATAGGTCTTTGCATACTTCCAGTTTCTTGAGATGCAGCGCAGGTTTGAGCGTAACGCGTATTACTTCCGCCTCGCCATTCGGATTGGCGGTAAAATAGACGACTTTCGACCCCGGTTTACCCTGCGTAAGGTCGTATTCCTTATCACGTGCAACGCCCGTTATATTGAAGCGCTTCATGAAATAGGTACCCTTCTTTCCGTCGCGATATACCACATTGTACACCGTGCGGTCATCGCCGCGCTGGAACACGGCTATATGCAGAATATCTGTGCCGACAAAGAGTTTGTCCGCCACTTTCATTATCTTGTATTTACCGTCCTTGTGGAAGACAATTATGTCATCTATGTCCGAGCAGTTGAAGAGGAACTCATCTTTTTTAAGGCCCATTCCGATGAATCCTTCCTCGCGGTTGATGTAAAGTTTCTCGTTGTTCTCCACAACAGCCTGCACGTTGATTGCACCGAAATTGCGCACTTCCGTCTTCCGCGGCCAGGCAGCTCCGTATTTGTCCTTGAGCATCTCAAACCACTTAATCGTATATTCGGTAAGGCTGTTGAGATTTTTGATGCAGGCCTTGATTTTCTGTTCGAGGTCCTTCATCAGTTCGTTCGCTTTCTTGGAATCGAACTTGGTAATACGAATCATTCGAATCTCGAAGAGCTTCTCGATATCCTCTGAACGCACTTCTCGGATGAGTTGCGATTTGAAGGGTGTGAGAGCCTCATCCACAAAACGAATCAGTTTCTCCTTGTTAGGAGCGTTCTCGTAGCCTTCCTGCTTGTAAATACGGTTTTCGATGAAGATTTTTTCCAGCGACGTATAGAAATACTTCTCCTCCAACTCGCCTTTCTCGATTTCCAATTCCCATTTGAGCAGCGCCTTGGTATTGTCTGTGGATATTTTGAGCAGATTGCTGACAGAGGTAAAAATCGGTTTGCGGTTCTCGACTACGCAGCAGTTGGGACTGATGTTCACCTCGCAATCCGTAAAGGCATACAATGCATCAATCGCCTTGTCGGAAGACGATCCGGGCATGAGTTGCACAACGATTCTCGCCGTTTCGGACGTAAAATCGTCAATCTTGCGGATTTTGATTTTTCCCCGCTGGTTGGCTTTAAGGATGGTATCAATGATTTTGGAGGTGGTAGTACCGAACGGTATCTCCGTGATAATAAGCGTCTTATTGTCGTCCGCTTTCTGTATCCGTGCACGAATCTTGACCGATCCGCCTCGTTCCCCGTCGTTGTACTTGGTAACGTCAATAACACCTCCTGTAGGAAAGTCCGGGAATAATTGGAACGGTTCGCTGCGCAGATAAGCCAGTGCGGCATCGCATAGTTCGTTGAAGTTATGCGGCAGGATTTTTGAGTTTAGTCCGACCGCAATACCTTCTACACCCTGCGCCAGCAGAAGCGGAAACTTAACCGGCAGATGAATGGGTTCGTTCTTTCGCCCGTCGTAACTCTTCATCCACTCGGTTGTCTTCGGATTGAAGACCGTTTCGAGCGCGAACTTGGAAAGCCGTGCCTCAATATAACGTGGCGCCGCAGCCCCATCGCCTGTAAGGATGTTTCCCCAGTTACCCTGGCAATCAATCAGCAGGTCTTTTTGCCCCAGTTGAACCAAAGCGTCTCCAATCGATGCGTCTCCGTGCGGGTGATACTGCATAGTTTGGCCGACGATGTTCGCCACCTTGTTCATCTTGCCATCATCCACACACTTCATGGCATGCAGAATACGGCGCTGAACCGGTTTGAGACCATCCTCGACAGCAGGTACAGCACGTTCCAGTATCACATATGACGCATAGTCCAGGAACCAATCCTGGTACATTCCGGTCAAGTGATACTTAACAGCATCATTGAATCCGCCCTGGGAAGCCATTCGTTATCAGCCCTTTTTGTTGATAAAGATGTATGCAAGAATGCCGGCCAGTTCAAGCACGATACCGGAAATCAACAGCACATTCTGCGGAACAGCAACCTTGTAGATTACCAGGCATACAACACCCAATAAAAGGAGAATCACTCCTAAAAACTTCTTAAACATATCTAATGCGTTATTTAGTGAATTTCCAAAAACCGTGCAAAGTTACAACTTTTTTTTGAAATATGCAAGAAAAAATCGCTTTTTGTTCGCGAAATCTTGCACATATGGATTTTTTTTATTACTTTTGCAGAAAATTTACGACTATGGATAGAATAACCAAGGCCCAAATCAAGTTCATTCGCTCGTTGCAGCAAAAGAAGCATCGCGATGAAACGGGTCTATTCATAGCCGAAGGCCGCAAATGTGTTGAAGAACTGGCAAAGGGGTTTGAGATGGTTCTCTGTGTAGAGCCGGAAGACCATTGTATGTTCTCAGAAAAGCAAGGGATGCATGTTCGGGCAAGCGTGAAAGAGATTGAGCAGACAAGCGGTTTGAAGAGCCCGCAAGGCATGATTGCTGTTTTCAAAAAGCGCCAACTGCCGGATAACGGACGCGGGGAGGAACAGCTTGTTCTTTGTCTGGACGGGATTCAGGATCCCGGCAATTTAGGTACCATCATTCGCACGTGCGATTGGTTCGGAGTGCACGATATTTATTGTTCTCCTGACACGGCGGATTGCTACAATCCGAAGGTGGTTCAAGCCACAATGGGTGCATTGACAAGAGTTCGTGTTCATTACACGGACCTGACAGAATGGTTGATAGGAGAAAATGCCGCCGTTTATGGTACATTGCTCGACGGGCGGAATATGTACCAAATGCTCGCAAAGGAAAGCGACTTGCCCACGAAACGGTCTGTCATCATAATGGGAAATGAAGGAAACGGAATCAGTGAGGCCGTGCGCAAGTTTATCACCCACCCTATCCGTATTCCTTCCTATCCGGAAAACGCGGAAACATCCGAGAGCCTCAACGTAGCAATCGCGACATCCATTGTGCTGGCGGCATTCCGGCAACAAAAAGTCAATTAACATATTAATAACTAAATAACAAACATTATGACAATCGAAGAATTAAAAGCAATTTTTCTTCACGTAGTGAAGGACAACTATTTCAATTTTGAGGGCCGTGCTTCCCGCTATGAGTTCTGGTGGTTCTGGCTGATTGCTATCATCATCTCCTGCATTTGCAGTTGCATAGATTCAATTATCGGCTTTGCCATTTGCAGCGGCATTGTCAGTCTTGCCCTGCTGTTGCCTAACCTGGGTCTTGCAGTTCGCCGTTTGCACGACATCAACCGTTCAGGATGGTGGCTGCTGCTGTCGCTGATTCCTCTAATCGGCACGATTATTCTTCTCATTTGGGCTATTCAAAAGGGCGATGAATCGGCCAATGATTTCGGCGAAGTTCCGACAGATAACTTTGCGAAAGCCGAGTAAACATTGAAAAACGTCCTTCGGGGCGTTTTTTTTTGTACAAAATTTGTACAATCAAAAAAAAAGTTGTAACTTTGCGGCGGAAAAGGAAAGGAACACTTCTATGCAACCGTTCAAGCAACTGACGACACTCATTCTGATCACCTTGATTGTGCTTCCCGCAGGAGCGCAAAAGAGCAGTTTTGACCAATTCCGGCAACAGCAGAAAGCCGAGTTTGGCAAATTCCAGTCGGAACAACAAGCGAAATATGATGCTTTTCGCAAGATGGCGAATGAAAAGTACGCTGAGTTTATGCGCAGACCGTGGGCAGAGGCTGCGGAGATGGAAGCGGACACAATTGTGCCGGAACAAAACATACGGCCCTATATTTTTGAAGAGCAAAGCACAAACGACGTGATTGATACAGGCACCGCAGAGGACATATCGGATAACGACAGTACAGCAGTAGCTCTCAACGATAGTACGGACTTGGCAGTCAACGACAGTATTGATGAGGATACCATTGAAATCAAATGGACCAGAGTACTTCCCATTCCAGTGCCGCAAGCTTCTATGACGACCACTCCCGTGCAGATTCCTGTCCGTCAGATTGCGCTGGTAATGCCCGGCGCTTCGCCAGCTCCCGAACCGATTGCACCGGTTGCGTCGAAAGCCGTGCCGCAGAAACAGGTATCCATCGCATACTACGGTACCATCATTTCCATTCCGTTCCCCGAAAAGGACAATCTGAAAATCCGTCAATTAACAGAGGATAGCATTGCGGACGCCTGGCTGTTGCTATCGGACAGTATTTACGACAACACTATCAAGGCGGCATTGGATATACGAAAGACGGATGAGTTGTGCGATTGGGCCTATCTGGATGTTTTGCGCCAGGTGACTGAGAAACAATACGGCCAGACCAACGAAGCGGTATTAGCCCAAGCGTTCATTATGACCCAATCAGGTTACCGTATCCGCCTGGGCCGCAGCGATGTCAAGTTGTATCTTCTGATGGCCAGCCAATACGATATCTTCTCGCTGCGATACTATATGATTGATGGCTCGAAATTCTATGTCGTCAGCGGCGAACGAAATGCAAAAATGTACCTCTGCGAAGCCAAGTATGGTAAAGAACAGCCGCTTTCGATGCAAATGACCGTCCTGCCGCAATTAGGAGACGAGCAAACGGAAAAACGTACGCTGGTATCCAAGAAAGGCGTAACAAGCGCAACAAGCGTGAATAAGAACCTTATTGATTTCTTCAATAACTATCCGCAAGCTTGCTATAAAGGCGAACAATCCACCCGATGGGTTGCTTATGCCAATACGCCGATTGAGAAATCTATCAAGAAAATGCTCTATCCGCCTTTGCAAAGTGCGATTAAAGGTTTGGGTGAGAAAGAGGCTGTGGGAGTACTGCTCAACTGGGTACAAACGGCCTTTGCATATGAATACGACGACAAAGTGTGGGGCGGAGACCGTGCATTCTTTGCACAAGAGACACTCTTTTACCCCTTCTGCGATTGCGAAGACCGCTCTATCTTGTTCTCAAGGCTGGTACGCGACCTGACAGGGCTGGATATCCTATTCCTCTATTATCCCGGACACCTTGCAACTGCTGTGGGATTCAAAGGAGACGTCCAAGGTGATTGGGTGGAATATAACGGCAAGAAATACGTCGTATGTGACCCGACTTTCATCAATGCCGGCGTGGGACGTACAATGCCTGGAATGAACAACCAACAAGCACAAATCATTGCCTTGAAATGAAACGTAAAACACTGATAATTACATTATTGTCCATCTTGCTTGCAGCTATAGCAGGCACGCTTGTGTATATTTTTGTTTTCACGGAAAAAGCGGAAGACGAAATACAGGATGAAATCATCATCAACGAGTTTCAGACCAACGTCGCCACCTATTTTGAGGACGCAATTCCGCCAGCAGACACATTGATTGTCGGCAGATGGAGCAATAGTAAAAATCCCAAGTGGCATAAGGTCTATTACGATGATTTTGACGAGGATGAACAACTCTATTGGGGCAAAGAATGGGACGAGAAAGAAGATGTGAACGAAGAGGACCTGGACTACCATGGCAACGGATGGTTCAGATGGGAAAAGAAAGGCGACATCCTTCATGAATACGCCACAATGAGTTTGCGCAGCGTACCGATTCATCGCGAATACGCTATTACGGTATCCAATTCGGACTCGCTGGTTTACAATGAAACAGACTACAATGATGTCGTGTACACATTTGTAAAAAACTAATAATCAACCCTTAAATATTTCTCTTTATGACAAAAAAATTTATTTGCCCTATTTGTGGATACGTCCATGAAGGTACCGAGGCACCGGAACGTTGCCCCCAATGCAAACAAATCGTTCAATGGAAAGTAGCTGAGGAAGGCAAACTCAGTTTCGCTTGTGAGCATATCTTAGGCGTTGCAAAAGATGTGCAAGACCCCATTATCCGCGAAGGACTCCGTTCCCATTTTATGGGCGAGGCTACAGAGGTTGGACAATACTTGGCTATGGCACGCCAAGCCGATCGGGAAGGATACCCTGAGATTGCTGCTGCTTTTCGTCAGTATGCATTCGAAGAAGCTGAGCATTGCGCCAAGTTCGCAGAATTGCTCGGAGAAGTCGTTTGGGACACCAAGACCAATCTGGAAAAACGAATGTTGGCTGAAGCCGGCGCTTGCGAAGACAAACTCAAAATTGCCAAACGCGCAAAAGAACTAGACCTCGACCCGATTCATGACACAGTACATGAAATGGCTCGTGACGAAGCACGGCATGGAAAAGGTTTCGAAGGTTTGTACAAACGCTATTTCAGCAAATAATCCCTCCGCCTATAACTAATCCGTCCTGGTATAAAACTAACGATTGACCGGGCGTGACTCCCCAAACAGGTGCACTGAATTGCAGTGTGCCTGTTTTTATTTGACCTTCGCTGCCGGATGACGAGGAATCAAAGTCAATCGTTTTGACTTCAACTGGCATGGAACGATAACGGATTCGGGCATAAACAGGAGATTGAGCAGAAAGAATGGGCGTTTTCACGACACGGAATGTCAGTTCGGTCGCATAGAGGTCATCATTGGTACCCAGTGTCACTTCGTTTCGCGCAGCATCTATACGGGTAACATATGCAGGGTGACCGAGTGCAATGCCCAAACCTTTGCGCTGGCCGATTGTGTAGTTGACAAATCCTTCATGTGTGCCGAGCACCTTGCCATTTGCGTCTATATACGCGCCCGCACGCACACGTTCCTCATAATCAGGCACGTTCGCGCGTAAAAAAGCACGGTAATCATTATCGGGTATAAAACATATCTCCTGGCTTTCACGCTTCTGGGCCAATTGGGTGTAACCGTGTGCACGGGCGGTCTCGAACTTGGTCTTTGGTCAGAT
>Ga0247610_10002891_pt1 | contig 19340 bp, 17 predicted proteins | sample 174DNAGHGhighgp2_FD_193483 | JGI IMG/M metagenome (GOLD analysis project Ga0247610, IMG submission 193483) | Sheep rumen microbial communities from Palmerston North, Manawatu-Wanganui, New Zealand - 1742 DNA GHGhigh gp2 | ecosystem: Host-associated > Mammals > Digestive system > Stomach > Rumen...
TAATATGGAGTTATTCGCTAGATTTTTAAACAAAAACACAAGTGAATATTTAAAAAGCGAGTCACCTGTAGAATTTACAGGTGATTCTACTGAACAATCAAAGTATGTTTTTAATAATGATACAAATGATGCAGAATCAGTAGGAAAAGCATTATGTGAAACTATACGTGTATTAATAAATCATGATGCAGATATGGTTATAGAAATGGACGTATTTATTTCAAGTCCAGAAGAAGAAATAATGAGAGTAACTATTTCAAAATCAGGATTTGTACCAGCAATTAAAAATAGTGTACCTACAGAGATTAATGATTATTTGGTAGATATTCTATCAGAAATGACAGATTCTGTAGGAGATATGTATCTTAAAGCATTAACATCAGGACTTTCAGCTTCAGTTTCAAAAATGATGAAGTCTATGGGAGTTAGAGGTGGAGGAGCATCATCTCCTAGTAAAATGGATAAAGAAGATGACATTATAGAGTACATTAATAATGAAACAAAAGGACACGTATTTAAACCCAATGTAACTCTAGATGATTATGTAGGAAATTCCATTTTAAAAGAAGAACTTTTAGAGATTAAGGACTTTATGGAAAGATTTAAAGAATATAAAGACCTTAATATTGAAATTCCAATAGGTATATTATTTAAAGGAGCTCCAGGAACAGGTAAGACTTATGCAGCTAAATGTATTGCAGGTAGTACAGATTGTTATTTTATTAGTTGTACAGCATCTTCGCTTCAAGGAATGTATATAGGTTCAGGCTCACAAAATATTAGAGAACTTTTTACTGCAGCTAAAAAACTTAAAGAAGTTTCAGGAAAAGGTGTTATAATATTTATTGATGAGATTGACTCATTAGGTTCTAGAGATAGTCATAGAGGAGGTGCAGGTGGTGAGGAAGACAGAACTGTGAACCAATTACTTGCAGAAATGAATGGATTTGAAGATGTAGAACAGATAATGGTAATGGCAGCTACTAACTATGCTGATAGATTAGATGACGCATTGTTGAGAAGTGGTAGATTTTCAAGACAAATAAATATTCCATATCCAGAAGAACAAGAAAGAAAATGGTTAGTGGAATTTTATTATGGCAAGTTAAAAACACCACTTTTAGATACAAATTTTGATGAAATAGCATCATTAACTTATGGTTTATCACCAGCAGACATTAAAGAGATTGCAAATGAAAGTGCAATTCTTGCAGTTAGATATAAAGAAAAAGAAATAAGATTAGAATATGTAAATGAAGCAATAAATAAATGTATAACAAAGAATGTAAGAAATATAGATAAGCCATATATTAATATTGTAACAGCTCACGAGTGTGGACATGTATTAGCTGAAAAATTATATTTAGACAGTATAAGTATAAAAGTAACTAATTATAGCTATGGTGATGCAGGTGGATTTACACAACCTAGTTATAGATTAGATGGAATTATACCTAAAGAAAAATTTATAGCTAATGTAAAAGTATTATTAGCAGGTAGAGCTGCAGAAAAAGTAATATGTAATACTGAAACCAATGGAGCTTCAAATGATTTACAAAAGGCTGCAAATATAATAAATGCATATTATGATACATATTTCTTTGAGAATTATGATGTATCAAAACTAGAACAACTTGTAAATGATAAATTAGAAGAATTATATAATCAAGTTGTAAAAGATTTTGAAAGTCCAGATAATACAGATTTATTAAATAATTTAATAAATGAATTAAATTCAAAAAGAGTATTGTATAAAACAGATTTAGTAAGTATATTAGAAACAGAAGGAGATATATTTTAATGGCAAAGAAAATTAATATAACAGTAAGTAATGCAAATATGGGAGCATTACTAGAAAATTCAGTAATTTTAGATACCCAAATAGTACAAATTGATGCTGATGGAAGCACATCAAATGCATTAACTGAACTTAATACATTAGGAAGTTGTAATAACTTTATTAATAAAAGATTAATACCAACATTACAAGTATTTGCAGATAATAAAAGCTTTGTAAAAACTTTAGTATATAACACTAAAGATGGTAATGAAATTGAATATGTATCTATAGAACATAAAGTAGAAAGTGATTTTATATTTGAACCGTTTAAAAAATCAGGTATTTCTGTAGGAACTTTAAATATAGGAATAGATTATAAAACAAATGATATTTATGTAACAAATAATATTCACGCAGCATTAAATAAATTTGCAGGAACAGAAAAATTTAATGCATTAGTATTATATTTAATTACATTAAATTATTTATTTATGAATATGATAAAGTATGTTGCTAGTGTAGAATACAATACATATTCTAAATTAATATCTATAAAATTTAATAATAATGAAAATGGATATTTATATACAGTAAATGATTTAATATTTCAAGTAGGTACTGGTGAAACTGTATACACATTAAATCAATTTGACACACACGAAATTTATAGAATTTTATTTAATACACATCCAGTATTATCAAATTATAATTATACAGCAGGATTTTATCCTATAGGAAATTATACTAGTCTAAAGATTAAAGATACTGTAAAAGGTACAGAAGAATATGGTATTTTATATTTTACAGGATTAGAAAAAGGTGTATCATTAGCATATTTATATACTTATAAAGGAATATATGTTAATCAATATATGGACTTACCTAGCTTAGATAGTAATTCTATTGAATGTATATTAGCTATGAGAACTATACATTCTGAAGTATCTTATATGGATTATCTAAAAGATAAAGAAGTAAGTATAATTTCAAATGAAGAAATCTTAAATTCAGGAAATTCTGAATCTAGTTTATATACTTTAATATTTGAATTATTAAATAAAGCAGATATTGAAGAATATAATAAACCTAAAGAATTAGGAGATTTTATAGGTATAGAATTAAAAGTTGAAGGTAATTTATTTGATTCTAGTACAATTAAAGCAGAGTATGATGATGACGAATATGCTCAAAAATTATATAAACAAATTCAACCTTATTATGATGATTTTGATTTAAAAGATTTAAATCCTGCAGTAAAAGGATTTGCTAATGGAGATTTTTATTCAGCAATATTCTATGGAGAATCAGGTTCAGGTAAATCAACAGCAGCTAGAGTTATAGCATCTAGAACTGGTATTCCATTTATCAGTGTGAACTGTTCAACAAATATTGAAGAATCTGATTTAATAGGATGTATGATACCTAATCCAGATAAAGAAAGTGCTAAAGACCAACCATTTATTTGGCAAGATGGAGTTTTAACTAAAGCATTAAGAGGTAATGGTTATTTCTTAATTGTCGAAGAAGGAAACTTTGCAAGAGCAGGTATCCTAGGTAAACTTAATTCACTTTTAGACGAAGCACGTCAAATTGAATTATCAAATGGAGAAATACTAAAAGCTCCTAAAAACTTTAGAATTATTATTACTTGTAATATAGGATATGAAGGTACTAATAAATTCAATGAAGCATTTATTGATAGATTTGAATTAGTTAAAGAATTTAGTTCAGCTCCTAGAAAGGACTTAATAGATATTGTTATGTCTAGAACAGGATATACTAATAAAGCTAATGTAGAATCTGTATTAAATGTTTATGAAAGTATTCGTAAATATTCTAAAGATAATAATTTAAATTTAGTAGTAACTTTAAGACAGTTATTAACTATATTTAAGTCAGGTAAGTATTTTAAGACTGCTTATGATGCAGTATTAAATACTATGGTAAATAAAGCATTTATGCATGAACCTGATTATAAAGTAGATTTTATAGATACAGTATTAGGAGCATTTAATTTAAAATTTAAAATATAGGAGGAGCTGTGAAGAAAGCTATGAAGAAAGCTTTAGAAACTTATTTAGAAAAAGAAATTCAAAAAGTCTATAATAAATATAATATAAAATTAAATCCTATGAAATATAATTTAAAAGACCGTGTATTATTATATAAAAATATAGGGTATTTACATTGTGAAAAAATAGATAGAGATTCTTTAAATAATATAGTATCAGCTATAATAAGGAAATTTCCTAAAACATCAGGATATAATTGCGATGTTTTTGAAGGAAAATATTCATTTACAGGGTTAGATGATAAAGAATGTAATAATGATGAAGCTCATATAAACGATGCACAATGTAATTTTATATTACATAATAATTTAATTATGGATATAGGAAAATTAGTTTACGACACTTTAAAAACACCTTATAATATATATAAAGAATTAAATATAGTTGAAACATTATTTCCAGATGAGGTATATAAAGAAGCTGTAAAAAATATGAAATATTATATGATTCCAATAGTATTAGGAAGATTAGACAGTTCATTAATAGATGTTTTAGAATATGTATTTGTAAACGGTAATGATTTATGTACAGCTGATGAATTTAAAAATCTTGATTATTTAAGAAATTCTTTAGCAACTGTGAAAGATAATACTATTATGACAAATCTTTATATAGATATAGATTTAGCATCTATTCAAGCTCCTAGATATATAATAAATAATGATGATGTTATAGGTGGATTTTATTATTTAGAAAATGCTTATAATGATTGCGAAGCTTATTTTAGAAATTGTTATAGTAGAGCTTTTGTATATATGGCAGAAGTATTAAACAATCTAAAAGATTGTAATCTAGATAAATCTGAAATAGATGATGTAGTTTATACACTTCTAGATAAATCTGGAAAATATAGTACTATGTTTATTAATAATCATTTCTTTGATTATACAACAGGCACATATAATCCTAGAGTAGAAGAAATTATAAATGAAGATAATCTAAATAAAAGATTTAAATTATTAGTAGAATATGCTAATTATATAGAATCTGAAATAGATTATGTATCATTAAAAGGTAAGCATTTATCTGGATTAGATTATATTCCACATATATTTGCTAGTGTAGTACAAACATTAGAGGATTATTCTACAAGAACTAGATTAATAAAAACATATTTAATGTTAATAGAGTTCTGTAAAAATAATGGAGTAGAATTATCTACGGATAATGAAATGCCAAATTTAGGATTAGATTTAGGTATTACAGGAACTGTAGATATGACAATGAATAGTTCTAGTTTATTAAATTTAGATACAGGTATGAAATATGATAACTCAATAGCTCCTAAAAAACCTTTAGTAGATAAGCCAACAGTTCCAGCTAAAGATAAAATATCTCAACTTAAAGCAACTAGTGATATTTTAGATAGAGCTAAAGGAACATTTAGGGACGGTATGTACGAATATAATGTAGAATATGTTAAAGAAAATATACGTTCTGGAGACCCAAGATTACAAGGTTATAATAGATTAGTCAGTAGTATTAAACTATTAAATAAAAGTTTAATAAAACAAATAAGAGATATTAAAACTTATAATACAGGTGGTAAATATTCAGGACTTACGAAAGGTAAGCTAGATAATAAGAATTTATATAAATATCAAGACACTCCAAACATATTCTATAATAATCAATATAAGATTAAAGAAATGGATTTAGCATTTGGAATTCTATTAGATGTATCAGGTTCTATGAGAGGAGAAGGAGTTGAGAATGGTAAAATCACAATGATTTTATTACACGAAACTCTAAAATCTTTAGGAATAAATCATTGTATTTGTACACATAATTCTAATGAAAGCTATGAATGTAATATAAAGAAATATCAGCCATTTAAGGAAGATAAGAATTATACTGTAGATAAATGTTATAGTTTATTTGATATTGAAGCTTATGGTGGAAATTGTGATTCAGGAGCATTATATTATATGCAAAAGGAATTTTCTAGAGTAAGAAATAAAGATAAGATTTGTATTATATTTTCTGATGGAGAACCTACAGAATGTACAGATACTGATTTAAAAGACCAAGTTGCAAATATGGAAAGACACGGTATTCGTGTTATAGGTATAGGTATTGATTTTGAGTCTATTAAAGAGTATTATCCTCATAATGCTAATGGAGCAAATTTAAAACAAATGTTAGATATAGTAACAAATATTTTAAAAGAATATGTGTTAGAAAAGGTAGATTAAAGGAGGTATCTATGTCTGAAGATGATAAAAAAGATACACAAGATAATTCAGTAAATAACCCTGATGATAAATCAATAGAAGAACTTTTAGAAGAATCTATGAAACATTATCAAGAAGAATTACATCTTAAAGCACATCCCTACACAGCTAAAGGAACATTAAATCCTTTAGCTGATATGCCAGTACCAGAACCTGATACACCAGTACCAGATTTAAGTACGTTTATGCCTCCATTACATTCTGATTTATCAATACCAAATCCAATGACAATTACAATGTCGGTAGCATATTATACAGTTTTAAAAAATGAAATAGATAGCTTAAATTCAGATATAATATCTTTAAAAACTGAAATTTTTAAATTAAAAACAGAAATACAAACTTTAAAAGATATTTTAAAACTACCAAGGAGGTAAAATATGAATAAAGAAGAATTACTAGAAGACTTAAATAAGATGAATAAAGAAATAGAAGCGTTAAAAATAATTGACAAAAAGAATGTTCAAGTATTTGATTTGAAAAAGACTATTAAATTATATGGAAAAGATATTGAATTTGCATTAAAGCGTTACAACAACATATATTGTCAATTACAAACTAATTTTCTAACATTAGAAGAAATAACTTTATTAAAGGAGACTTTGAAGTATGACTAAATTAGAAGAAAATAGATTAGTAGAAAGTTTATTTTATCTTTATTTTAATGATAGAGAAACTAGTGAAACATCTACAACTGAATTCTGGAGTATGGTAAAAAGTATTTGTACAATACACGGTATTAATAATTTATTAATAATTAAATCACTACGTAATTTAATGGAACCTACTAATAAACCTACAGATGAGGAAATGATGTATTTATTCACAAAAACTAAATTATCTGTAAGAGATATAAATGCAATATCTAAAATATATTGGCAAAGACAAAAGAAATATCTAGAAAGATTTAAAACTTACACTCCTAAAATTACACCTAGAATTACAGATGTATTAGCTCAAAGAGCTATGAGACAGTTTATAAACGCTGTATACAGTATCGCAGGTATATTTAGAGTGATAGATAAGAATTTTATAGAGGATATTCTTTAGACAATATACGTATAAGCACTTGTAATGTTTATAATTATATTGTAATATAATTATAAAGCGAGGTAAAAATATGTTCGATGTATTATTCAAAGGAATGAAATTTGCAGATAGTGCAGAAAGAGATAAGTATGAAACTCTTTTTAATGCATATATGGAAGGACTTCCAGAAAATTTCTATAAAAATCAATTTGATTTATCTAAAGAAATTGGAGGAGAGTTTTCAGATTGGGTAAAAATATTATCTTTTGACACTTTTAAGTCTTGGAAAGCTGAACAGATTGCAATTATTGCAAATACTAAAACAGATGAAGCTTTAGCAGGAGGAGAAAATCTAGGAAATAAAGATATGTTACCTTTATTAAAGGTAAGACAAGATATTCTTAAAGAAGAAAAAGCATCAGATAAACCACCAATGGTTGTATTACCTGAAAGCTTATTCTTCAATGAGGAAAATTAGGCGACCGTTTCCCCTTTTGGGCTTGTCGCCTATGTGCTTCGATAGCTCAGTCGGTAGAGCAAAGGACTGAAAATCCTTGTGTCGGTGGTTCAATTCCACCTCGGAGCACCACTAAAAATAATATAAGAAAGGAGTAAATATGGAATTAGCAACTACTAAATATAATTTAGACCCTACATTTCAAATGTATGTTCTTACCAGTAATTTAGTTAAATCAATGTTAAAAGAGTTTGAATTTTATAATGTAAGATTCTATAAAGAAGAAAAAGCTAGTAAATATACATTATGTTTAGATTATCCTAAAGCAAATGTATACTGGTTTGTAGAATTTAAAAAATATGTAGAAACGAAAATCTTGGTTGAAGAACCAATGTATAAAAATAGTTGGAATCAGTTTTTAGAAGCTGTTCATAAACAAGTATATCGAGATTATAAAAAGTTAAAAGATAGTTTAACAAATATTTCTAGAACAGAAATATTAGATACAATGATAATGTATGGTTTAAGAAATTATCAAGCGTATGATTTATTAGTGTTAAATAAAAAGCTAGAATTCTTTAGTCCACATACAGGATTAATTTTATCTGAACAACGTACAGGTAAAACAAGAATTGCAATAGCTGCAGCAGATGTAAATTTACATCAAGGTAGTGTATTAGTTATAGTATGTCCAAAATCAGCTATGCAAGGATGGGAAGATGAAGTCCAAGAAGTTGAAAAACATCTTCTAGTAGAAACTTACGTAGGTGGAATGATAAAGAAAGTAGCAGATATTAAGAATTTTAATGATAATTTTGACAATAAGCGTATAAATTATAGAATAATTACATACGACTTGTTAAAAAGATTAACAAAAACTCAATTAAAAACATTAGTAAATCTAAAAAATGCTAGTGATATTATGTTAATCGGTGATGAATGCCATAGATTAAGAAATTTTAAAACAGACCAATCAACAGCATTGTTTGAGTTAAAAACTATTATTAAGAAAAAAGATACTTATATTATAGGAGTTACTGGAACTCCAGCAGTTAAAGATACTTGTGATATTTTTGGTATTTTAAGTTTCGTAAATTTTAGTAAAATAAAATTCAAACCAACAGCAGATGCATTTGCACAATTTAAAGAGTATTTTTATGTATGTGAAGATACTTCTTATGGTAAAATAGCAAAAGCATTAAAGAAAAAAGCAGAGCTGAATTATTTAATTCAATGCTGTGCAATTCAAACTAAACAGAAGGAATTAGATATGTTTAAAAATTATAAAAAACAATATTTAAAAGTTGAATTAGATATGGATGATGAACAATTTAAAATATATAAAGAAGTAGATGATTTCTTTGAATACGGAGATGACATAGATTGTAAAAATCCTATGGTAAAATATTTAAGATTACAACAAATTTGTAATGACCCAAGTATTTTAACAACAGACTATACAAAAACACCTCCTAAATTCAAATATATTTTAGGATTTGCTAAAAAGAATAATAAGCAATTTATTGTAATGAGTAAAAAGTTAAAAGCTTTAAAACATCTAGCAGAGTTATTAGAATTAAATGGAATAACTTATTCAGCATTAGACGGAAGTATGAAACTTGAAGTTCGTAATCAAGAAATTGCAGATTTTAAATCTGGTAAATCACAAATATTTATTATTCAATCAGACGTAGGACGTGAAGCATTGACGCTTCCTGAAGCATCTTATACATTATTTTTAGATAGGGATTTCGCTCAAGGTAATAATGACCAAGCTGAAGCGAGAATGACACCCATAGATGGTTCTACAAGTACCAAGTATGTCATTGATTTAATTATGAAGAATTCTGTAGAAAATGAAATCTACGAAAAACTTATAATTAAAAAAGAGGACATCAAAAATGTAAACGAAATTTTTAAGAAAGGAGAAACAACAAAGTAATGCCAGAAGAATTTGAGTTCGCAGAAATGTCAAAGGAACAAAGTAAGTTGTCAGTAGAAGTCTTTGGACCCTCTGGTTCAGGTAAGACCACAGCATTATTAAAATTAGCTATGGGCATTAGAGATAAGTTATATCCTAATGAAAAACTGAAAGACATTTGTTTATTTGTAGATACTGAGAACGGAAGTGCAAGTAAGGCTGTGGGAAGAAGTGTAGGTGGTGAGACGCTAGAATCTACACAGCACTATAAGTTCTATCCACCCTATGATGTCGTAAAGCTAGCGAGTCTTGTAAATTATGCAGAGCAACGTGGATTTAAGATATTAATAATAGATTCGTATACAGCTTTTTGGAGTGGACAAAATGGAATTCTGGATAGAGCAGCAGAAATTGAAGTCGAATTAGGTGACAAGAAAAAGTTATATGGAGCTTGGAGCGAAAAAGAAATAGTAGCTAAAAAGAATTTACTAAAGAGTTTAGTAATGAGTCCAAAGATGCATATACTTTTAGGTATGAGAGCCAAAACTGAATATGTTATAGAACAAAACAGATTTGGTAAATCAACACCTAAAGCTGTAGGATTAAAGGAAGATATGCAAGGCGATATTCGCTATGAATCAGATTTAGTTCTATCAATAGATTTAGAAACACATAATTGTAAAATCGTTAAAGATAGAATTGGATATGAAGAAATGCGTAATCCTGAAACTCCACTTACAGTTGAAGACGGTAGAATTTTAGCAAAAATTGTATCCGAAGGTATTTCACCTGAAGAAGTTATGGAGCGTAAAAAGAATAATGTTATTGCATATATTCTAGATGAGAAAGCACATAAATCTAGTAAGGTGACAGAACTTGAAGGAGCAATTAAAAAAGAATTAACGGAAGAACTTTTAAAGAAGTTACCGTTAGAAAAATTGATTACATTTAAAAATTATATTAATTAAAGAAAGGAAATTAAATTATTATGTATTCATTTAACAATTTATGTACAAATGTAGTTCCAAAGGGAACTTACAAGACAACAATCGAAAAGATGGAGTTTGTTCCATCAGCAAAGGACCCAAGCATTTATAATGCAAAGGTTACATTAAGAATAACAGAAGGAATTCATGCAAAGAGAACTGTACTTGATACAATCTCTACAGCATTTCCTACAAAGTTACAAGCTTTCTTAAAGGCTGCAGGAGTTGATATGGCAAAAGAATTTGCTACAATGCAAGAAATGTATGCTTATGGTATTAAGGCAGCTTTAGGAAAAGTAGTTATGGTAGATGTATCCATTAGAAAATATAATGGAAATGATTATAATCAAATTGATGATTATAAACCACTTCCAGGTTCATCAACTTCAGCAGCAGAAGTAGCTGCAGCATTTGGAGAAGTTGCAGATGTTGATATGGAAGTTGCACCTGAAAAGGCAACTATTGCAGATTTACCAGAATCTATTGCTAGTGATGAAGAACCTGCGTTAGATATTAATTTAGATGATGTTTTATAATAGGAGGTACTAAAGATGGCAGATAGTCCAGCAGGATTAACTGTATTTGATTTAGTATATCCAGGATTGACTTTGGGTGAGAACACAGTTTCTTGCCCATTTCATTCCGAACATACTCCATCAATGCAGATTAATACAAACAGTAAGTTATACCATTGTTTCGGTTGTGGAGCACACGGTAATGAAAATGATTTTGTTCAACAATATTTTAAGATAAATAAGAACAATGTAAGTTCATTCAAAAGTTTATTGTTGAATTCAGATAGTCTAGAAGATTATGAAAAATATTCTAGAGAAAATGGTGATTATAAAGGTAATAGTACTTATATGGATTTAGTCCATTTAGGTATTAGTGAGAGTGTTTTAGAAGATTTAAAAGTTGGTTGCGATACAATAGTATCTGTAGACCCTGATACAGGAGCTCCAGAAATCGTAACTGATACAACATCTAAACGATTACTATTTCCAATAATAGTAAAAAATAGAATTATTGATAAAAGAAAATATACTACAGATAAGGATATTAAACCAAAGACAATATCTAATCCACACGTAAAAGGTGGTTTAGTATTACCATATCATCTATGGGATAAAGACCGTTCAGCAACTATTGTTTGCGAAGGTGAAAAAGATATGGCTATGGCTAGAACATTTGGATATAATGCAATATCTGTAGGTGGTTGTAATAATGTACCTAGTTTATTTTTAGATGATTTTAAAGATAGACAAGTATATATTGTATATGATAACGATGCACCAGGACGTGCAGGAGCTTTAAAATTAGCTTCAGCATTATATTCAGTTACAAAATTAGTTTATATTTGTAATATAGGTGAGTATGTAAAAGAAGAAAAAGAAGATATTACAGATTTCTTTGTTAAGTATAAATATACTAACACAGAGTTTGATGAAATGATTGATAAAGCAAAGATTTTTGATGCTGATTGTCAAGAAGAATACTTAAAGAAATCATATCCTGAAGTATCTTTAAATGAAGCTTCTACATCATATCTAGGTAAAATTGTACGTAGTAATGTACAAGTAATGGCAACTTATGAAGACCAGTATTCAGTTCCAGGATATGCAGTTGTTGAAAAGCTACAAAAAGGAACTAAAGAAGAATCTAATAAGATGAATAAAGGTGATTGTGAATATTGGAGTTTACAAAAATCTAACTTTGAAGATATATTAGTTCTTACAGATAGTAATTTAAAGAATGTACAAATTCTAGATAATATTCAAAGACTTGTAGGTTGGGCTAATGAAGATTACGTTAAAGTAACTACATCAAATCCTAGGACTATATTTAAGGCTTGTGTTGCAGATTGTACAGAATCAATTATAGCTAAAGATATTAAGAGAACTGAATTTACTTGTTATACAGATGAAAAGCTTGAAGCTGGTAAGAATTATCAAATTATTTATAAAGTTGTACCACATCCAATGAAAGGACAACAACAAGTATTGATAGTTCTAGAAGTTAAAGAGTCAAGTGATGTTATTACATCATTTGAAGTAACTGCAGAAGCAGCTAAAGAATTAAGTGTTTTCCAAGGTAAAGCATTTAAAGAATTAGTTGAAGCTCAAAAAGCTTATGTTAAATTCAATGTAGATACAAAATTATTAGGACTTATGGATTTATGGTATCATACTCCAAAAGAATTTAATTTTGGATTATTTAAGAACATTAAAGGTTATCTAGATGGATTAATTGTAGCTGAATCAAGAGTAGGTAAATCTTCTACAGCTCAAGCATTATCTCAAGTTTATGGACTTGCTCAAATTGCTTCATTAGCAGGTAGTGCAGCAACTCCAGCAGGACTTGTAGGAGGTAGTGTTAAAGCAGGTAGTTCATCAGCAATTAGACCAGGTTTAATACCTCGTATGCATAATAAAGCAATTATATTTGAGGAATTAGCTAAAGCAAATTATAGACTAATGCCTGAATTAACAGATATTCGTTCATCAGGATTAGTAAGAATCAACAGAAGTACAGGTGATTTAACATTACCTGCATCAGTAAGAATGTTATTCTTATCAAATGCTAAAGCTGATGAAGAAGGAATTGCAAGACCTATTGCAGCATATCCAAATGGTGTTGAAATTATTAAACCTCTTGTAGGTTCTATTGAAGATATAGCAAGATTTGATTTTATCTATATATTAGGTGAAAGTGCAAATGATATAGACCCTTTATGGGAACCTCCAACAGGATTTACAGAGAAGCAACTTCAAACTCGTATTAGATGGATTTGGAGTAGAAAATGCGATAATATCAAGATTAGTAAAGATATGCAACAATATATTGTAGATGTATCTAAAGTATTAAATCAAAAATATATGTGTTCATTAAAGATATTCTCAACTGAAACTTGGAAAAAGTTAGCAAGACTTGCTGTAGCAGTTGCAGGATATATGGTATCTACAGACCTAGAGTATGAAGATATTATAGTTAAGAAAGAACACGTAAATATTGCAGCAGCTTTACTAGTTGGAATTTATGATAATCCAATATTCAAATTAAGAGAATTTGTAATTGAGGAACGTAAGAGAATGGATTGTACAGTTAAGGACATCAATGAAATTACTGAACTTTATACAAGATTCCCAAGCTTATTAACATATCTAGAAAATAACAATAATGTAGCTAAAAATACATTAATTACAGTATCAGGTTTAGATGGATTAGTATTCAATGAAGCAATTCAAAGATTAAGTAAGAACTATTTTGTAACAATGACAAGGGATAAGATTTATCCTACGCCAAAGTTCTTAATGGCTATGAAGAAATTAAGACAATCTATCGGAATAGGAGATTAGTTTATGAACGCATATAGTATGTTAGGATATACATTTTATATAATTGAAGATTTACAAGATGTAGGAGATTTATATAGAAAATTACCCTCACATATTAATATGATGGGATTTGATACAGAAACTAATACTAAAATAAATTGGGCAAAAAAGGATGAAGTTCTTATTGATATAGGACACGATAAACCTTTTTTGCTACAATTTGGTTATGATGATATTGTAATTGAATACGATATACGTCAAAATAAACCAGGTGTATTAGAAGAAGTGTTAAAATTATATAAGGCTATTCTACAAAGAAGTAATTTATGTTTAGCACATAATGTTAAATTTGATATTAGTATGTTTATGAACATAGGATTTGAATATCCTGAATGTAAGTTATGTGATTTAAAATCTATAGCAAGACTTGCTTTAGAATCTAAATCAGAACGTGAAGGTGGCTATAGTATGGGATTAAAGCCATTAGCTAAAAGATTATTAGGTTCTATGTATACAGAAGCAGATAAAGCTATAGATATTTATCTAGATAATATATGGAAAGATAAACTAAAAACATTAGCTAAAGCATTAAAACCATTTGGAGTTACTAAACATCAAATAGAAGATACTCTAAAAGACGTTACAGGTACTTTAGATATGTATTCACTTCCAGTTCAAAAAATATTTTCAGATTGGCAAATGACAATGTATGTTTCTTATCAAGACGTAGACCCTGCATTAATGCAAAGATATGCAGGATGTGATGTAATAATGGTTTTAGAGTTAGCAAAATTATTATTACCTATAGTTGCAGATAAAAAACAAGTACCAATTCTAAAAAGAGAAATGGATTTAATTATGCCACTTGTACGTATGGAGCGTACAGGATATACAGTTAATAAACCATATTTAATAAAGTGTAAACAAGCTTTAATATTTGAAATTAATGCAATTAAACAACAAAACTATAATTTATGTGGAGTTGATTTAAGTCCTAATCAAAATTTAGGAATTAAGAAAATGTTAGAAGATGTTTATGGTTATCATCTAGAAAGTACTGATAAAAATGCTATTCATATAGCTATGATAACAGATACTTCAATGCCAGAACCAGTAAAGAAATATCTAGATAATGTTATTTATTTACGTACTTTGTTAAAATGGATTTCAACTTATATAAATCCTATGTTATTTAAACTAAATAATTCTGGTGATACAAAAGTATTTACACAATATGATGCATCAGGAGCTGTTAGTGGACGTTTTACGTCAAATTTCCAACAGTTTCCAAAGAACGCTATATACTCAAGATTAGGAGATTTTGAATTATTTCATCCTAGAAAGATGTTCGTAATTGACGAACAATATCCAGAGATGGCATATATAGATTATTCACAAGTTGAACTTCGTCTACAAGCTGAATATACTTATAGATGTACTCACGGATACGGAGATATAAATATGTTAAGAGCCTATATGCCTTTTAAATGTCATCAAGTTGATGGTAAATGGTATCACGATGAGGACAATGAAGAATGGAAAGGCGTAGATTTACATACACAATCTACATTAACAGCGTTCCCAGAATTAGATATTAATTCTCCAGAATTTAAAAAGATGAGATATGTAGGTAAGCGAGTTAATTTCGCATTAATATATGGTGGTAGTTTACATAAGATTCAAGAAATTGTATCTGATACTCCACCAGAGGTTATTGAAAAGTTATATAATGGTTTCTATGCTAGATTTAAAGATGTAAGAACTTATGGGGCTCACGTAGCAAAAACTTGGGCAACTAATGGAGGTTATGTAACTAATCTATTAGGTAGAAGATATTACATTAATGATTCTAAAGATGTTTATAAACTTAATAATTATTTAATTCAAGGTAGTGCAGCAGACATTATAAAATTAGTAATTATTAGAGTAGATAAAATGTTAAGAGATAATCATTATAAAACTAAACTTCAAGGTTGTATTCACGATGAACTCTGTGTATGCGTAGCAGAAGGAGAACATGATGTAATCTATAAAATTAAAAAGATTATGGAATCAACAGTAAAAACTTTCGTACCATTAGTAGCTGAAATTGAAGTTACAAATACTAATTGGGCAGAAAAGCACGAGGAGGTATAAAATGAATAAAAGTACACAAGAATTATCTCGTGATTGTTGGATTAAGAGAATACAAGCTATTTGGAAAGCAAATTACAACTGTAAATTTCAATGTCGTACAGGAGAAATTTATGAAGTTGAGTTTGGGGAGAACATAGGAGATGAATTTTCAGGATTACATTTTGCTATGGTACTTCAGAATTCATCTCCTAGCAACTCAAAAGTATTAGTTGTACCTATATCTTCTAGAATAGATGAATACAATATACAATTTACTTTAGATATTGAATCCTATGTAGGAGATAATAGAATCACTGGAGGATTTGTAATAGGTGAAGCTAAATGGATTTCAAAACAACGTATTACTAAATATTCTAAAATATTTAAGGAAGACGAAAATGATGAAACCAGAGCTGTAGGATATTATAAAGCTCCAAAATGGTTATTAAAAAAGTTATCTAATTTAGGAGGATGTTAATATGCATTTTGTATTTATAGACCCTTCGGGTTCGTTTAATGAAGGTAAAGGACATACAGGTATAGCCATTATAGAAGATTTTAAATGGAAAACTCTAGAAGTTTACAGTCTATCAGCTAAAGACTATACTGATAGACATTTATATTGGAAAGATATTATACGTATAGCGACTAAATATCCTAAATGTTATGTAGTTATAGAGAATTTTGTAATACGTAATAATGGATTTTTAATAGGTAAGATGCCAGAAACACCTTTAGCTATAGGTGCTATAATATGGGAATTAGAAGAATTAAATGTACCTTATGAATTCCAAACAGCTACAGCTGTTAAATCTAGATTTAAAGATGAAAATCTAGGTAGATATATACCTAACTTTGTAATTAAAGGAACTGATAGAGGTAATTTATTTTACTTAAACGGTAAATTAACAAATGACCATATTAGAGACGCTTTAAAACATTTAGTATATTTTCAAAAGTACGGAGGATATGTATATGAAGACTAAAGAATTAGTCGAATTAGAAGGTAAAAGAATATCTTTTATTTATATGCTTTGTGGACTTTCTAGTAAAGTAGAAGGTAAGGTATTTTTAGAAGAAACTATTGTAAATATTATAAAAGATGGTAAATCAACAAAAGTTAAAAGATTTAATATGATTTTAAAAGATTTAGTCATTAATAATAAACATTCTAAAATACCTTATCTAAAAGTGCCTTATAAAGCATTAAAGAATATAGAAAAATATAAAATTATACATTAGGAGAATATTATGACTGAAGAAAGAGCTAAAGAATTAGCAATTAAAATATTAGCTGATACTAGATTATATGGTAAAGACTATTATAAAGTTGAAGATAATATAATTCAGATTCTTCTAGGAGAGGAACCTGAACCTCTTGATTATGATATATTTAGTTATCATAATACAATAAGAGCTGAAGTAGATAATTGGACTAAATCTGAATATGGAGTATCATTAGAAGATGAAGAAATTGAGGAGATAGTTCAAAGTATTTGTAATCATGTTTCAGAACCAGCATTAAATTTAAATTTTATTCAATCTGTTATTAACAGATATATGCTAGAAAGAAAAATGATTATTGAAGGACAACAATTAGATTTAGAAGATTGCTTAAATGGAAGGAGATAAAAATAATGAGTAATGTAGAAAAATCATTGACAGATGTATTAGTAAATTTTAATTTAGATTCTAATAAGAATCTAGTAGCTTTATCTTTTGAAGATGAAGATGATTGGTTAGAATTAAGAACAAAAGGTGTAGGTGGTTCTGATGTAGGAGCTATTATGGGTTTAAATAAGTATATGTCAGCACTTCAAGTATATAAGACTAAAGTACTAGGAGAACAACGTGACGTATCTGATAAACCTGCTGTAAGAAAAGGTAAGGATTTAGAGCCTGTTATTAGAGCAAATTATTTTAGACCTATGTTAAAAGAAAAAGGATTTAATTTAGTTGAAGTTCCTTATATCTTAATTAATCAAAAGTATCCTTGGTTAAGAGCTAATTTAGATGGACTTGCATATCCTGAAGATAATGCATTAAGAGTACATACTAATAATATCGTATGTGAAATTAAAGTAGTTACTGAATATGCAGAACAAAATTGGTTTGGAGAAGAATATTGTGGTATTCCAGCTTCATATTATGCTCAAGTTCAAGAATATATGTTAGTAACTGAATCTAGAATGGCTATTTTAGGTGCTTTATTTGAAAAGGATTGGGAAATGCATTATTTCAAAATTCCTGCAGATAATGAATTCCAAGAGAAGCTATTAAAGATGTCTAGAGAATTCTTTGAATTTAATATGAATTTAAAGAATCCTCCTAAACTAGACCCTGAACTAGATAAAGATGCTGTAATTGATAGCTTAAATAAGTTAGGTGAAACTGAAAATACTAGAGAAACTGAAGAAATTACAGAAGCTGCTAGAAAATATCGTGATGTTAATAAGCAAATTAAAGATTTAGAAGCTCAAAAGAAGTTATATTTAACTGATATTACTAATAGATATTTAGACGGAGAGCGTTCAAATGATTCTTCAGTTAAGATTAAATTCTCTGTAACTTCTAGAACATCATTAGATATTACTAGAATTAAAGAGGAAGAACCAGAAATTTATCAAAAATATTCAAAAGTTTCAGAAAGCTCAACTCCATATATTAGATAATGGGAAAGTATGTAGTTAATACTTCAAAGGATACAATAGTTGTTAATGGAATCTTAAAAGTTTTATTAATAGAAAATTATGCAGATAAAACTATATGTGATGCAATATTAATAAAAGAGTCTGATGAAGATGACATTATGAAACTATTGTATGCCTGTGAAACTTCTTTTAAAGAACAAAATGAGTATTATGAATGTGAGTATCGCGGCTTTTTTAAATATTTAGATAAAAGAAAAATCTGGTATAAACACATAGACGTTGAAGAATATAGGTATTAAAAAAAGAGGTAGAAATTACCTCTTTTTATTTTTAGTGTTCGATTTTGTGCTAAATTCAGGCTGGAATACTGATGGCACAAAATCAGATGCTTGTGCGTTGTGCTCACTAAATAACTTACTAGGTGTTCTTAACCACGTGTTAATAGTTCTTTCATAAGGATTTAATCTGTGGAAAGTAGCTTTTAAAGCACTATAGTCTTTATCACCACGTTTAACATTTTTAGTGTAAGGGTCTGTAGTATAAGGTCTATACTTATCATCTTCAGCCTTTTGTAGGTGGTGAGTGAGTGGGTAAAGAACAGGATTAGTTCTAAACACAGCGTTTTGAATAGGATTTTGCATAACATCAAACGCACTAAACATAGATTGTGTAGGAGTAGGTTTAAATATTCCTTTAATACCATCTTTTGACGTTGAGAGTGGAATTGCTCCCCTTCCTTTTGCTTCTGCTTGGAACTTAT
>Ga0247610_10002893_pt1 | contig 19333 bp, 22 predicted proteins | sample 174DNAGHGhighgp2_FD_193483 | JGI IMG/M metagenome (GOLD analysis project Ga0247610, IMG submission 193483) | Sheep rumen microbial communities from Palmerston North, Manawatu-Wanganui, New Zealand - 1742 DNA GHGhigh gp2 | ecosystem: Host-associated > Mammals > Digestive system > Stomach > Rumen...
ATTAGAATAGGAGGTGGATGTAGTGAAATATATTTTTCATCCGGTAAGGACAGTTACAGCCTTAGATAATTATATGTTATTTGTTGAATTTTGTGAGGGTGTATCAAAAATATATGATATTAAACCATTATTTGAAAGAATATCTATCTTTAACGAATTAAAAGAAAACAATCTATTTTATCAAGTACATGTAGATGTAGGTGGTTATGGTATTATTTGGAATGATAAAATAGATTTAGCTGCAGAAGAGCTTTATTATAATGGTAGTATTGTACCTTCTAGATTTGACGGTATTATGGCACTTGGTGACGCTGCAGAAAAGTGGAACATAGATGATTCTACATTACGTCACGCTATAAAAAATGGAAAATTCAAGTGTGGTACTGATATTACTAAGTTTGGAAAGCAATGGGTAATAACCATAGAAGCAATGGTTCGCGAATACGGCGAGCCAAAGCAATAATTGCTATTTGAGAAAAATATATAAAAACCAATAGGAAATTAGGTATTAATTTATGTATTTGAGAATAATGAAAATAGAAGATTACGATACTTTATCAGCATTATATCTATGCCGTTATAGTCTCTATAACGACATTAGAAGTTAGAATCTTATGATTTTAATCATGAGAGGTTCAAACATAGTTTCTCTACTATTAGTGGAATTATTAAAAATCCCCTAACTCAACCATTGGTTTGTAGACTTCTTATAAATAATTATTTACACTAAAATCGAAGGAGGAAAGAAAACATGGATATGATCAAGATTGGAAAATTCATTGCTGAAAAAAGAAAAAGTCAAAATTTGACTCAAATCCAGTTAGCTGAAAAATTATGTATAACAGATAGAGCAATATCTAAATGGGAATGTGGTAAGGCATTACCAGATTCATCCTTAATGCTTGAATTATGCGAGATTTTAAAAATTAGTGTAAATGAATTATTGACAGGGGAGGAACTGAATATGAATGATTATAATAAGCAAGCAGAATTAAATTTAATTGAAATGAAAAAACAAAAGGAAGAAGCCGATAAAAGACTATTATCCGCTGAAATCGTAATCGGTGTTACAGGCACTATATCCTTAGTATTATTGATAATGATTGCAGCATTAATAAATATGGAAGCATGGCTAAGAATATTATTAATTATATTAGGATTTGTTATATTCTTTGTTTCATGCTTATTTGCGGTAGGTATTGAGCAAAAAGCAGGATACTATGAGTGTAAAAATTGCCACAATAAATTTGTTCCAAATTATAAAGAAACTCTATTTGCTATGCATATGGGAAGAACAAGATATTTAAGATGTCCTCATTGTAAGAAGAAAGCATGGCAAAAGAAGGTTCTATCTAATGATGACAATAAAGAATAGATTGGTATTTTCTTTTGTATAGTGATATAGAGTATAATAAAAAAGCACTTCGGTGCTTTTTTTAATCTTCATATTCGAAGAAGATGTTATGCTTATCTTCTTTGTATTCAACTTTAACCTTAGCGCCTATGCGAATAGGGATTGATGGTGCTCTATGTCCAAGGCTTACACCATATAGAATTGGGCACCCTAAATCCAGTAGCATTTCTTTGTAGGATTTTTCCATTGTTTGATTGAAGTATTTATCATCATATAAATAGCTTTTACCAATAATAAACATTTTTACATACTTAAACCATCCGGCATTTTTTAATTGGAATAATGCCCTTCTAACAGCTAAGGAATTTAGATCACATGCTTCCATAAAAAAGATGATTCCTTGATCCTTATGTAATTCTGTATACTCCTTTGTATAATCATATTTAGTACCACATAAATTAATTAGGCAATCTAGACATCCACCAATAATAATACCTTCTACAGGGCCTTCGTAATTATAGGTCTTTATTTTTGTTCTTTTTGTTAGATTGTATTTAGCTAATGGTGTTTTTTTACTATCTAGCTGCCATTTTTTGTAGCCCTTAAAATTGTTTATGCCCTTTAGCATTTTAAGTGTATCTAGGGTATCATATTCTAATCGATACATAGCTGGTGCGTTAACACCGTAGATAGTTTCTATACCTGTAATTGTTGTGATGGTATAGCATAGGTTAGTATTATCTGAAAATCCTACAAACCATTTTGGGTTTTCCTTGATGATGTTAAAGTCGATAAATGGTAGTATTTCACACATTAATTCACCACCACCAACTGACCACACAACCTTACTATCTGACTTGAATGCGTCGTGGATTTCTCTTGCTCTAATTTCTGGAGTGTTTGATGCGACTACCCCTACATTTTGGTAAATATTTTCACCCTCAGTAATCTGGTATCCTTCATTACTTAATACCTTGATTGCTTTTTTTATTCTTGTTGTATATGGCTTAGTTGTACATCCAAATGATGGAGCAACTAAGTATAGTCTATCGTTTTTGTTTAAAAATTCTGGCTTCATTGGAATTCCTCCTTATAAAAATAATATCACAAAACGAATAAAGTTTTGTATTATATTTTAAAAATGTTATAATGAAGTAGGTGAAATTAAGATGAATAAATTTTTGAAAGTTTTATGTATATTTCTTGGTATCCCTACAAAGGAAAAGGAAGTACTTAATGAGGGTGTAATTGGATATTATGATTGCAAGCCATATCATAATTTTCATTACGCATTAATTTATGCGAAGGACCAAGAGGTTTATAATGATGGAAAAATAGAAATATTTACAAGAAATCATAAGGGCACTACATTTGTAAATGTATTAGTCAATGAGGAAGATACCTTTAATCCAGAGGAATATGACTATCCTCATCTTAAGGAATTGTTAGTTGAAAAGGGGTTTGAAGCAACAGAGAAAAGTATTGTGTTTATTGCTTTCCAGCATACAAATGAAAAGACAATTTCTTATTGTAAAAAGCTTTGTAAATCAGATAAGAATAATTTTATTCAAGCAGCAGTATTTAACCCTAAAACAGTTCATATGGATTATTATAAGCCAGTTCCTGATTTTTATAAGCTATATGATCATTTTTGTGAGGACTTGTATTTCGATTTAGCGTTTATTGATCATGAGAGGGAAACATAATGTGGTTTTTTAAAAATATTAAAGCAAAAACTCTTTGGATTCTTACTGCAGTTATATTTGTAATTACAATTGGGTTGATTGTTTTATTAACTCAGGTTAGTAGAGAATACAATACAGTTATTGTGGTATTTATGATTATAGGCTTTGTTTTAATGACATTCTTAATTCAAGCAGCAAGCTATAAATCATTTAAATTCAAAGCGAAGAAGACTCCTGTTATAGAAAAGGAATATGAAACAGATTTAGATATTATTTCTGTGTTAAGAAAAAATAAATATAAGGAAAGAGATAAATCCTTTGGTGTAAATTTTTTAAAGGTTTCAAAGCCAAATGCCTTTAAGGTTAGTATTATTACAGATATTCATGCATATTATTCTCCACAAGAATCTGATAATTCAAAAGGTGATAAGGAATTAGATTCATGTGATAGAATGATTGGTATTGAGATATTTGAAAATTATAATGCTGAGGATTTAGAAAAATTTAGAGATTACTCATTACAAGGAAATAATATTTATTATACATGTCTATATAAAGTAGATGATAATAAATATATTTGTCCTAATTATATAGAACCATTAGAAAATCATAAAAAGAATTTTGATGCTTTATTTGAAGAATTAGGATTAAAAGAGGTTGTTTTAGAAGAAAAATCTATAACTAATTAATTGAAAAAAAGAATTACAGAAAATCTAACTGTAATTCTTTTTTTTCGATAGATATATTATAAAAATAATGATAAAATAGAGAATGAATAGGAAGTGTTCTATAATGTGGGTTTTTAAAAGACCTCAATTTGGAGATCAAATTAGAGTAAATAGAGGCTTATATTATCACCATGGCATTTATAGAGATGATTTTTGTGTATATCAATTTGCTGTACCAGGTGGTAAGGATATTGACCCTGAAAATGCAAGAGTGTGTATTTGTACTCTTGAGGATTTTTTAAAGGGTGGAGAAGTTGAGGTAAGAGAATACACTGAAGAAGAAAAGAAGGTAAAAAGAAATCCTCTTCAGGTAATTATGTATGCCCAAGATCATTTAGGTGAGGCGGGGTATGATGTTTTAAGAAACAACTGTGAGCATTTTTCTAATCGATGTGTATTTGATGGTAAACAAAAAACTCAGGTAGATGAAATAATCAATAATATAATGGAGGCTATAAGAAAATGAGATTTGGCGTTGATGTTGGCGGAACTACTGTAAAAATTGGAGTTTGTGAAGACAAGAAGGTTATAGATACCTTCGTTGTTAAAACAACAAAGGAAAATCTATTTAAAGATATTTGTGAAGGAATTAAGGATTATGCAGCTAAGCATAATGGAGAAGTTGAAATTGTAGGCTTTGGTATTCCTGGTGTAGTATTAAATAACCTAATTGTTAATATGCCAAATATTGGTTTAACTAATGTTGATTTAAATGAGGTTGTAAAACCATATTTCCCTAATGCAAAGATTGCATCTACAAACGATGCGAATGCGGCAGCCTTAGGTGAGGCATTAGTTGGTGAGAAGTCATCATCAAGCTATATGGTTACACTTGGTACTGGTGTTGGTGGAGGATATATTATCGATGATAAGGTAATTGGAGGCCCTCATGCAGCAACAGGTGAAATTGGTCATATGTATATTGATTCTAAACATGAATTTAAGTGCAACTGTGGACTAAAGGGATGTCTAGAAACAGTAGCATCTGCAACTGGTATCGTGCGTTTAGCTAAGACTTATTATAATGATTTTAAAACTAAGCTAGATAAAGAAACAATGTCTGCAAAGGATGTAATGGATGCAGCTAGAGAAAATGATCCATTAGGATTAAAGGTATTAGATTTAGTAGCAGAGGCATTAGGTAGAGCATTATCGATTATTGCGGTTACCTGTGATGTTGATGTATTCTATATTGGTGGTGGAGTTAGTGCGGCAGGAAGCATTTTGATTGATGCGATTAAGAAGTATTATGATAAATATAGCTTCTATGCTTTAAAGAATGTTAGAATTGAGCTTGCAAAGCTTGGTAATTCTGCAGGTATGCTTGGGGCAGCATATTTAATTTAATGGATTTTGGGGAGTGATTTACTCCCCTTTTTTAAGGAGAAAAAATGAAAAGTTTTAGAAATGATTATTCAGCACTTTGCCATGAAAAGGTGCTTAAGAAGCTAATTGAAATTAAAGATGAACAAAATGTTGGCTATGGTGAGGATATCCATACAAAAAGGGCTAAGGAATTAATTTGTGAAAAGTTAGGGGTAGAAAGAGATATTTATTTTATCTCTGGCGGTACATTAACTAATAGTACAGTAATTTCATCTATTCTACGTCCATATGAGGCAGTAATTTGTGTAGAGTCTGGTCACATCAACGTTCATGAAACTGGAATAGTAGAGGGTAATGGACATAAGATATTAACAATTAAAGGATTAGATGGAAAGATTGTTTTAGATGAGGTCGATGAAATTTTAAAGAATCATATGCCAGTACATACAGTCTTACCTCGTATGATTTATATTTCACAGGCTACTGAAATTGGTAGTGTATATTCAAAAGAGGAATTGATTAATCTATATAACTATTGTAAGAAGAATAATTTATTATTGTATTTAGATGGAGCTAGATTATCATCAGGTATGGCAGCGTCTAATATTACATTTAAAGACTTAGCTAAATATACAGATGTATTCTATATTGGCGCAACTAAATGTGGTGGATATTTAGGTGAGGCAGTTGTTTTTAATAATAAAGAAATAGCAAATCATTTTGAGTATTGTCAAAAAAGATTTGGTGCATTACTTGCGAAAGGCTTTTTAACTGCTATTCCTTTTGAGGTATTAATGGATAAAGACCTATATCTATCTATTGGCAAAGAAGAAAACAGATTAGCTATGTATTTACAGGATGAGATGAAAAGACTAGGCTATAAGTTCTTTTCAGATTCTAAGACAAATCAAATATTCCCTATTGTGGATTATGATACCTATTTAAAGCTTGAAAAAGAGTTTGGTGTTGAGCTTTGGTCAAATCTAGATAACAATTTAGTAGTCATTCGTTTTGTTTGTGGCTTTGAAACAAAAATGGAAGATTGTATTGATGTTATAAAATTCTTAAAAATGTAACTTAAAATATTAATTTGTATAGTCATATAATGACGTTATTGAATTTTATTTTATTTTTTCAACATTATTGTAATAATATTCGGCAAAATCTTTGACATATCATTTTGACAATGTTATAATATGATTGAAAATAAAGGAGGGTTACCGATGTCACAAATTATACTAGATGAATATGATAAAAAAATTGTGAAGTATTTACAAGAGGACTCATCAATTTCAAACATTGATCTATCTAAAAAGATTGGATTAGCACCATCCTCTTGCTTATTAAGAGTTAAAAACCTTAAGGAACAAAAAGTATTAAAGCAATTTACTGCAGTTGTAGATGAAAAGCTATTAGGATATGAAATTACATGTTTTGCAAAGATTTCTATGCATCCATTAAATCGTGAAACATCCAACCAATTCATTCAAGAAGCTAACAAGATTCCTGAAATCGTTGAATGCTACACAATCACTGGAGATTCTGCATTTATGCTTAAGATTGTAGCAAAGAATTTCCAATACTATCGTGATTTTATTTTTGATAAGCTATTATCTGTTCCTTATGTTTCTAATATCGAAACATCTATTGTAGTAGCTACAGAAAAGAAGACAAATAGTATCCCATTAGAGTAAAATAAAGCCCGTTTGGGCTTTTTATTTAGAGAGGAGTTTTTTATGTTAAAGGAATGTTTTAAGGTCCATAGACTTGGTATGCTAGAATTAATGGAAGATAATTCTTTAATGCTAGTATTTTCAAGAAGAAAGGAAGAATCTATTACAAATGAAAGATATAATGTTAATCGTAATTATTTCTATCTTTCTGGTGTATTAGAATTTGACAATGTTGTTTTATTAAACAAAATTGATGGTCGTGGTAATGAGGCTATTTATATTAACCCATATGATGAATTTAAGGCTAAATGGGTTGGCGCTCCTTTTTCTAAGGAAAAGGTAGAGGAATTATCTGGTATTAAGGATATTAGATATAAAGAAAATTTAGAGGGTAATGTAAAAGCATTATTAACTAAATGTAATACAATTTATTTAGATTTTGAGCCTAATGATTCTAAGATTATGAATGAAACTGAGGAATTAGCTAATCGTATTAAAACAAAGATGCCTTGGATTTCTATAAAAAATGCTAGAGAATTATTCAAAGAATTAAGAATGGTTAAGCATGAAGAGGAAATCGAAGAGATGAAAAAAGCTATTCATATTACTAGATTAGGTATTGAAAATATCTTAAAGAATATGAAAGAATCCTATGAATATCAATTAGAGTCTTATTTTGATCAGGCTATTAAATATTATGGTGCAACAGGATATGCTTTTCCTACAATTGCAGCATCAGGTAAGAATGCGACATGCTTACATTATTCAGATAATGATTCTTTAGCTTGTGATGGAGATTTAATCTTATTTGATTTAGGATGTAGCTTAAATATGTATTGTTCAGATATTTCAAGAACCTTCCCAATTAATGGTAAGTTTACTGAAAGACAAAAGCAATTATATAATATTGTATTAGAGGCACAAGAAAAGGTATTAAAGGCAGCAAAGCCAGGATTATCTATTAGAGATTTACAAAATATAGTTATTAAACATTATGAAGAAAAGCTAATGGAAATTGGCTTAATTAATGATCCTAAGGATGTATCTAAATATTATTATCATGGTGTAAGCCATCATATTGGACTTGATTGTCACGATTTATCTGATCATTTTAGAGCATTAAAGCCAGGTGAAATTATTTCAAATGAACCAGGCCTATATATTGCTGAGGAGGGTATTGGTATTCGTATTGAAGATGATATTTTAATTACAGAAGATGGTGCAGTATGCCTATCCCAAGAGATTTTAAAGACAGTTGATGAAATTGAAGATTTCATGAAAGGAAGATAAGATGAACCAAAAGATTTTAAAAAGCTATGCAAAGCTAATTGCTAGAGTTGGTGCAAATGTACAAAAGGGTCAGGAGGTATTAATTAATGCCTCTGTAAGTGATGAGTACTTTGTTAAGTATGTAGTATTAGAATGCTACAAGGCTGGGGCTAAGTCTGTTACAGTTGAGTGGACATCTAGCTTAGTTTCTGCAATGGCTTATAAGTATGAAAGTGTAGAGACTTTATCTGATTATCCAGTATGGAAAGAAGAAAAGTTAAAAAGACAGGTAGAGGTATTACCTGCAAGAATCATTATTGAATCTGATGATCCAGATGCAATGAGTAAGGTTGATCAAGATAAGATGACTCAGGTTAGAAGAATCATCGGACCAAAGGTAATGAAATATAGAGAACAAATGGAAAATAAATACCAATGGACTATTGTTGGTATTCCAGGTGAGGCATGGGCTAAGAAGGTATTCCCAGAATTATCAAAGAAGGCAGCTCTTGCTAAGATGTGGGATGCTATTTTAAAAGTAACTAGAGTATATGGAGATCCAATTGAGAATTGGAAGGCACATAACGCAAATCTATTAGATAAGTACACAAAACTTAATAATTTAGGCATTAAGACATTATATTATACTGCATCTAATGGAACTAACTTCAATATTTCATTAAAGGATTGTATGGTATTTAATGGTGGAGATGAAAAGACATTAAGTGGCGTTGTATTCCAACCAAATATGCCAACAGAAGAATGCTTCACATCTCCAGATAAGAATTCTTGTAATGGTGTAGTTTATGCATCTAAGCCATTATCCTTAATGGGTAAGGTTATTAAGAACTTTGGTTTTAGATTTGAAGATGGTAAGGCAGTTGAGGTATTTGCAGAGGATGAGGAATCTAAGGGCTTATTAGAAAAGCTTATTTCCTTAGATGAGGGTGCATCTCGCTTAGGTGAGGTAGCATTAGTTCCATTTGATTCTCCAATTAATCAAACAGGCTTATTATTCTATAACACATTATATGATGAGAATGCATGTTGTCATTTAGCTTTAGGTAGAGCATTCAACGATTGTATTAGAGATTTTGATAAGCTATCAGAAGAAGAAATTAAGGCAGTAGATTTAAATATTTCTATGATTCATGTAGACTTTATGATTGGTACTAGTGACTTGCATATTGAAGCAGATTGCTACGATGGTAATCATGTAGTAATCTTTGATAAGGGTACTTGGGCTATTTAATGGATGAAATCGTAAAGATTGTCATTTCAGGTTTCTCAGGTCCACTAGAAGATTTTTACAATGATTCATTAGAAATATATAGAGAAGGATTAGTAGTATATAATGGTGATGTTAACGGTAGAGAAGAAAAATATACAATTACATCACTATCTTTAGGCTTTCAAATCATTTTCTCTTCATTATCCATATGTTTAATGGATTTACAAAAAAATCAAAATATAACGGATAAATCAAGGGGAGGATATCGTATTGAATATTTTTTACCAGATGGTGAGGAGCATTCTTATTTGTTTTATGGCTTGATGGATGAAAATGGTCATACTGCAATAAAAGATATTTTATTAGATTTGATACCAACCTATGAAGAATTACCCAATTATTTAGATGATGTAAAAACAGAAAAGGAAGAGAAGAATGTCATTGTCAACTAAATGACATTCTCTTTTTTCTATGTTATAATTATTTAGAAATGGAGGTTTAGCTTATGGAATCAATTAATATGCAAATGGTAGAATATGAAGAAAATGTTAATGTGGTGGCAAAAATCAACACAGAACTTTGTAAAAGATATGGTCTAGAGCACGAATTAACAGAATTCTCATCTAATTTAATTCGTGCATTAAATCAATATAAAAGATTTGTTCCATTAATGGAGGACAAGCAAGCCTTCGTAAGGGCTATTATGGACTTTTCTTTAGCTTGTATTGCATTCTTTGAGGAAAACAAGGATGAGACAAAAACTAGGAAAGAGGATATGACATTAAAGATGAATAACCTAGTGAAAACTATGGATTCAATTAATGATATAATCAATAATAGCTTTCAAGAGTCAGTAAAGGATTATTTAAAATGAAAAGAATAGTATTAAAAAGCCAATCACCAAGGCGAAAAGAGCTATTAGCTAAAATGGGCTATAGCTTTGATGTATGCGTCTATGATGTTTTAGAGGCAATGGATAAAAATAAAACACCCTATCAAAATGTATTAGAACTAGGATTAAAAAAGGCTTCTGTTAATCAAGAGGCTGATTATGGGTCTATTTTAATTGGGTGCGACACAATTGTTGTTTTGAAAGATAAAATCTTTGGTAAGCCAAAGGATCGATTAGATGCATTTAATATGCTAAAAGAATTATCAGGTAAAATGCATGAGGTAATGAGTGGCTGTAGTGTAATTTATAAGGATAAGGTCTATTCTTTTGTAGAAGTATCTAAGGTTTATTTTAAGGAATTAAGTGATAAAGATATCAATGATTATATTCAAACAGGGGAATGCTTTGGTAAGGCAGGTTCTTATGCAATTCAAGGAATTGGCATAAACTTGATAGATCACTATGAAGGGTCTTTAAATAATATCATTGGATTACCTACAGAAAAGCTTGGAATTATATTAGGTGAGCTAAATGAAATGGAAGATTAGAGATGTTGAAATAGAAAATCAAATTGTGTTAGCCCCTATGGCTGGCAATACCAATGAAGCATTTAGAAAACTAGCAAAGGAAATGGGCTGTGGATTAACTGTTGCTGAAATGGTATCAGATAAGGCAATTGGATTTCAAAATGAAAAAACATTAAAAATGACTAAGGTTGAAGAATCTGAACACCCAATTTCAATGCAAATTTTTGGAGCGGATGTTGAGTCAATGGTCAATGCTGCAAAATATATTGATCTACATTCAGATGCAGATATTATTGATATTAATATGGGATGTCCCGTAAATAAGGTTGCAAAAAAATCAGGCGCAGGTGCATCTTTGATGCAATATCCAGATAAGATTTATGAAATTGTAAAGGCTGTAGTAGAAGCTGTTTCAAAACCAGTTACAGTCAAAATGAGATTGGGTTGGGATGCTGACCATATCAATTGTGTTGAGGTTGCAAAGCTATGTGAAAAGGCTGGTGCATCCGCAATTACCCTTCATGCAAGAACTAGAGCTCAAATGTATTCAGGTAATGCAGATTGGTCTTGGATTAAAAAAGTAAAGGAAGCAGTATCGATACCAGTTATTGGTAATGGAGATGTCATAGACATCTATACTGCCAAAAGGATGCTAGATGAAACTGGCTGTGATGCTATAGCTATAGCTAGAGCGTCACTTGGGAATCCATTTATTTTTAGAGAAATTAAAGCTTATTTAGAAGAAGGTATTGTATTACCTCGTCCTTCAAATGAAGAATTATATGATACTATTGTAAAGCATTATCAATTATTGCTAGATTTAAAAGGTGAGCATTTAGCAATGCTTGAGATGAGAAGTCATGTTTCTTGGTATATTAAAGGAATGCCAGGCTCATCAAAAATAAAAGATATTTGTAATCATCAAACAAATTTTAATGATGTATTAGTTATTTTAAAAGATTATTTAAAACTTAATTAACAGGTTATGAATTAGTTGATAGATAAAATCATGAATATTGTGGTTATTACGGTGACATAATAACCATTTTTTTATTGTTGACAGATTTTTTTAATAGTGTTAGAATAATGGTGCAGATGGTGCAGATGGTGCAGATAAGGAGGGCATATGAAAATCAATAGTAATGGAAATGTATATGAACAAATTGTTTCTTATTATAGAACCTATATATCCTTAGGTATAATCGAACCCGATGAAAAGATGCCATCTTCTAGAGAGTTAGCCATTAATCTTGGGGTAAACCCAAAGACAGTAGAAAAAGCCTATGCAATTCTAGTTGAAGAGGGTTTGATTTATACTATCCCTAAAAAAGGATACTTTGTAAAGGGAAAAGAAGATAATAAAGAAGATAAAATGATTTTAGAATTCATATTGAATTTAAAATCTAAGGGAGTTTCTAAGGATAAAATTCAAAGTGCCTTAGATAAAGTTTTTGGAGGTGAATATGATGATACAAATAAGTAATTTGTATAAGAAGTTTGATTGTCCAGTATTAGAGAATTTAAATTTAACAATTCCTGATGGAGCAATATTTGGACTTGTTGGTATTAATGGAGCTGGTAAATCAACATTGTTAAATCTTTTAGCAGGTATTTTAAAGGCGGATCAAGGTAGTATTTTATTTGATGGAAAGAGTGTATATGAGAACTGGGAGGTTAAAAAGAACATTTTCTTTTTACCAGATGATCCATTTTATACAAGAAATACAACACCTAGAAATCTAATTCAGGTTTATAAAACCTTCTATGATTTTTCTGAAATCGACTATTTTGATTACCTAGCCAAGTTTAATATTCCGATAAATAAATCAATGTACAATTTTTCTAAAGGAATGAAGCGTCAGGTTTTTGTTGCACTTTCTTTAGCAATTAAACCTAAGTATTTATTTTTAGATGAAGCATTTGATGGACTTGATCCTGTTGCTAGAATGACATTAAAGAAGGAATTAATTAAGGTTCAAACTGAAAACAATATGACAGTAATTATTTCTTCCCATTCATTAAGAGAGTTATCTGACATTTGTGATACTTATGGTATTCTAGATGCAAAAAAGATAGAATCCTCAGGTGAAATAGGTCTTTCTTTAAATAAATACCATAAATATACTATGGCATTTGATAAAGAGCTAACTGAGGGTGATTTTGATATTGATTTTGTCTCTTTCTCTAGAGAGAAAAGAATTATCAATTGTATTACAAAATTAGATTTTGCTAGTATGCAAAATGCAGTAAGTAAATTTAATCCGATCATCCTAGAGGAAATGAATATTGACTTTGAGGAATTATTTGTCCTTGAAGTTCAACATAGGGGGTATTTGAAATGAAAGGATACTTTTTATACCTATTAAAGAAAAGAATTCCAGTTTTAATTACATTTACAGTTATTTGTCTCGTTTTATTTTTAGCAACAACAAATGCACAAGTTTATAATGTTGTGAACCACCCAGATAATTATGGATACGCAAAAATGTTTCTTCAAGGAACAATATTACTTGTTTATTCGATTGTAATTGCCACTTTGGCTATGATTACACCTATAATTGAGTTTTCATTTAAGATGAAAAAGATTACATCAAATCAGGCATATTCATTTCCAATTAAAAGAAGAAGATTATATTTAACTAGATATTTAATTGGTTTAATAGAAGTAGTCATTCCATTCCTTGTTTCATATATGATCTCCGTAATCATTATTATATGTGATAGTAATATATTTGATATTAAATGGTTCTTTGTTTATTTAGCTGCCGCTTTAGGATTTGGAGTATTATTATATTCTTATATTACTTTTTTCTATACACAGGCAAATAATATTTTAGATGGTATAGTTACAATATTCTTAGTATGCTTTGCTCCATTTTTCTTAAACGGAATGATTTCTTATTTCGGTTATCATCACATATATATGGAAAGGGTAGTATGTGGATTTCCATTTATACCACTACATTTGATTACGGAATATTTCTCGCATGAGCTATTTGATGAGGTATGGAAGCTACAGCCATATTTATTAACATTTTCTATCATTTATATCGTTTTATTTGTAATCGCATTAGTCTCTTTCATTTTCATCTCACAATATTTTAAGGGAGAATCTGCAGGACAAAAAACTACATCTTGGGCATGCTACAAAATATTGTTACCAATAACACTTATTTCTGGAGTTACTATGCTTGGTTTTAATAGTAGTTCATATGCATTGTTGGGCCTATTCTTAGTATTAACATATCTTTCCTATGCACTACGCTTAAGAAAGTTTAGGCTAGGTACAAAATATTGGATTATTTGTAGTGCTGTTTGGGCATGTCAAATTATGGTATTTATGATAGGAATGTCTATTTCTATGTTTGTATACTAATTGAAATTTTTTAATCTTGAATATAAGTAACTGCTTAAAGCAAAGACTTTAGGCAGTTTTTTTATGCAAAAGAGCTTACGAAAAAATTTCGAAAATCTTTTTAAATTTTTTCTATTGACATTATAGATAAAAGTGCTATGATGAAATTAGAGATAGTTAGGCTTTCAATATGATAGTAAGTCTATCAAAGGCGGTGATAATATGAATAAGATCAAGGACAAGGCTAAGGATTTTATAGTAGACGAGGCTTGTGATATGTTCTTAGAAAAATCTATCTCTTCCGTTACAATGTCAGATATTGCAAAGTCAGTTGGCGTTGGTGAAGCTACAATGTATAGATATTTTGGCACAAAACAAAATATTGTAATGGCAGTAGCGCTAAAGCTAGCTAAGGAAGTATATGATACTTATTTTGCAAATCCAGGTGATAAGTCAGGCTATGAAAAGCTTAAGGATTTCTATTATCAATATTTAGATATCTTTAAAAACCATAATAGCTATTTTGCTTTCATCAGAGAATTTGATGCTTTTGTTTTAACGGAGGCAAAGGAAAAATTTGACTATGAATCTGAGATTGACCTTTATAAGGGTAAATTTATCGAAGCCTATAACCAAGGTATAGAAGATGGGTCAGTTTCAAAACTTATGAATGTTGAATTGTTTTATTATTCAACAACACATGCTCTATTAAATCTTTGTAAAACATTATCTTTTGCGGGTAATTTATTATCTCAGGATGAGAAAACTGTAAAAGAAGATGAGATTAAAGAATTAATTGATATTATTTTGTTTAGGGTATCAAATCATTAGATTTAATATAAAAAAGAAAGGGAAAAAATATGAAGACAAGAAGATTAACAAAAAAAGAAATGTGGATTTTCGCTATTGGCCAATTAGGTTGGTCTATTCTAGGTGGTATTATTAGTGCTTGGCTAGTATCATTTTACTTACCTACTAAGGAGGAAGGAACTAATTTCTTCTCCGGTACAGAATTAACATTCTACACATTGATTAAACCAGGTTTAATTATTGGTGGCTTTTAACTATTTTAGGTTTAATTACTGCACTTTGTAGAGTATGGGATGCAGTATCTGATCCATTGATTGCAAATATGTCAGATAACTCAAAGAATAAGAAGGGAAGAAGAATTCCTTTCATGAGATTTGCTGCTATTCCATTTGCTGTTGTTACTTTATTAGTATTTATGGCTCCATCTATGTTTAATGGTGGAACTGAGCCAAATGCTGGTAATGTTGTGTGGGTTGCTATTATGCTTGTATTATTTTATACATTCATGACTATTTACTGTACTCCATATAACGCATTAATCTCTGAGTTTGGTAAGACTCAAGAGGACAGAATGAATATTTCTACATATATTTCATTAACTTATTTTGCTGGTACATTAATTGCTTACTTACCATTTGTATTTGCAGGTGTTGTAAGAGGTATTTTCCCAGCTGTAGGTTATTATTGGAGCTATGTAATTTGTTTTGTTCCGCTTGTAATTATTGCATGCGTTGCAATGTTACTTCCTACTATTTTATTAAAGGAAACTGATTTTGTTGAATCTAAACCAGCAGGAACAAATGCATTTAAGTCATTAGGTGCTACATTTAAGAATAAGAATTTCTTAAAGTTCTCAGGCTCTGATGTTATGTATTTTATTGGTTTAACATTATTCCAAACAGGTCTACCATTCTTTGTTAAGCTTACTATTGGTTTACCAGAAGCTTGGACAATGTATCTACTTGGTGGTATGACTGTATTATCTGCATGCTTCTATCCAGTTGTTTCAAAGCTAGTATCTCATTGGGGCAAGAAGAAGCTAGTTATTGCTGGATTTATTGGTTTAGCACTTGCTTATGTATTAACTGCTCTAGCTTGGCCTATTACTGGTGGTACTGAATCTGCATTGAGTTATATTGTAGGTATTGGTATTGTTGTTATTGCTGCATTCCCTATGGCGCTTTTAGGTATCATTCCACAGGCAATTGTTGCTGATGTTGCAGAGGAAGATTCTATTGTTACAGGCGAGAAAAGAGAAGGTATGTTCTTTGCAGCGCGTACATTCGCTATGAAGCTTGGTCAATCTATTGCAATGCTAGTATTCACATCTTTAGCTATCATTGGTTCAAATGTAACTAAAGAGGAATTAATGAATTCAAATGATATTTCTGCAACAAAGCAAGGTGTAACAATTGTTGCAATTTGTGCAGTAGTATTCTGTTTACTAGGTGCTTTAATTTTATTCTTCTATAATGAGAAGAAGGTTATGTCAACAATTGAAGAGGCTCATTTAACTGAGGGTTTAACTGAAGAAGAAGTTAAGCTATCTGAAGAAGCTCCTTTAGAAGAAGTGGCTGAACAAGCTAAGGAAGAATAATTAAATTGGGAGTTTTTGCTTATGAATTTTGAAATTACTTACGTAACAAGCGGTAATCCAGTTACTATTACACAAAACGATTCGAATCTAGAAGTACTATACGATCTAAAGAATGTAAGGAATATAGTAACTCTTAAAGCAAATAAAAAATTAACTGTATTAAGTGCTAAGCTTTCCTTAGATTTCCAATTCAAGGAAAGTGATGCATTATTCTGCAATGGATATCAATCCTGTACAGATACACAGGAATTTGGTATTCACGATAAATTAAATAATTTAAAGCAAATTCCAGGCTTTGGTGTAAAGATGTTTTCCTTTAAAAGCTATGGTGATATTGCATTCTATGAATATCAAAAAAATGTATTACACGGATGGGATGTAGGATACATTCGTGGAGATGAAAATCTATTTATTGGTAATAATAACTATAAATGGGCTGGATTAATTATAGAATTCCATGTAGAAAAGAATAAGATTGTATTGGTTGATGATATTAATAATGTTGTATTAAACGAGAACGAAGAGAAGGTATTCTTCGATTTCAATTTAGAAAAATTTTATGATTTAAATCATTTAGAATATTTCAATCAATTTAAACCAAGAACAACAAAGAAGATTGTTGGTTATTCCTCTTGGTATAATCACTTTGATAAAATCAACGAATCTATATTAATTGAGAATTTAAAGGCTGTAGATAAAAAATATTTCAGTCTATTCCAAATTGATGATGGCTATGAATCTAAGGTTGGAGATTGGAAGGTCTGTGACCATTCCAAATTCCCTAACGGATTAAGAAGCGTTGTAGAAAAGATTCATGAAAAAGAACTAATGGCTGGTATTTGGGTTGCTCCATTTGTAGCCCAAGAGGGCTCAAAGCTATTAGAGAATCATCCAGACTGGTTTAAAAAGGATTCTGATGGAAAGATGATCAAATGTGGATCAAACTGGGGAGGATTCTATGCCCTAGATTTCTATAATGAAAAGGTTAGAGAATATATTAAGGATTGTTTATTATTCTTTAAGAATTTAGGCTTTGATTATTTCAAACTAGATTTCTTATATGCAGTATCCTTACCAGTTTATGAAGGAAAGAATAGAAGCGAGGTTGCAACAGAAGCATATAGCTTCTTACGTGAGATATTAGCTGATTCCTTAATTTTAGGTAACAGCTGCGTTATGGCACCTGCCTTCGGTGTGTTTGATTTTGTTCGTGTAGGACCATCGGTAACAACAGAGTGGGATGATTCATGGCTAATGAGAAAAATGCACCGTGAAAGAAATTCTACAAAGCATACAATCTTAAATACAATTTCTCGTTCCATTTTCAATGGTAGAGTATTCTTAAATGATCCAGATGTATTCTTATTAAGAAAGGATATCGGATTAAGCTATGATCAAAAGAAGTCTCTAGCAACCATCAATGCTTTATTTGGCTCTGTTTTAACGACTTCAGATGATATTACAACATATGATAGATTATATCCAAATTATGACAAAAAGGCTGCTGCAATTCTAGAAGAAACCCTAGATATTGCACACTCAGCAGAAAATGTTTCCTTTAGAAAGAAAGGAAGCTTAATTGAAATCTCTTATGATTTAAAGGATGGAACACATGTATTAAGCTATGATCCTGAAACAGGAATCAGTAAAGAGATTTAAAAATTAAAAGGGGTAAGATATATGAAATTAACATATTCTATAAAAGGAGTTCTCTTTCAAACCGATGTATCGAATGAGGCTGTTGAAATCAATGTAGTTACCAATCAAAATAGAACTACAGTTGTATTAAGAGCTAAAAAAGATATTAAAATTGAATCTGCAGAAATCTTAGAGCCATATACATATAATCCTGAAGATTTAATCTTTGTTAATGGCTATCAATCTTGGACAGACACAAAGGAATTTACTGTAAAAGAGAATTTAAAAAATATTTATAAGATGCCAAAGTTCTTAGTAAATATGTTCGCTTTTGATAAATATGGTGATGCTCCTTTCAAAAAATACCGCAAGGGTGTATTACATGGATTTGATTATTCCTATATTCGTGGTAAAAAGCCATTATTTATTGGAACATACAATTCCAAAAATGCTTATTTAATTGTTAACCACGAAATAAAGAACAACCAAATTGTTTTAGAAGCAGATTGTAAAATCTCTTTAAATCAGGATGAGGAATTTACCATCTTTGATTATGCAATGGTATATGGTGATTTAGATGCAACACTCGCTGCATTCTTCCCTAAGAAGATGACTGATAAGAATATCTTTGGATATACATCTTGGTATAACCATTACCAAAATATTACAGAAGCTATTATTTTAGATAATCTTGCAAATATTGATCCTAGATTTGATTTATTCCAAATTGATGATGGATATGAGCAATTTGTTGGAGACTGGCTAAAGGTTGATAAGGTTAAATTCCCTAATGGACTTGATGGAATTTGTAAGCAAATTCTAGCTAAGGGTGTTACTGCAGGTATTTGGCTTGCACCATTCGTTGCAGAGGAGAAGAGTGATTTATTTAAGGATCACCCAAATTGGTTCTACAAGGATAAAGAGGGTAATCCTGTAAAATGTGGATCCAACTGGAGTGGATTCTATGTATTAGATATTTATAATGAGGAAGCAAAGGCTTATATTGTTGAATGCTTAAATCATTATAAGGAAATGGGCTTTAGATTCTTTAAGCTAGATTTCTTATATTCTGTTGGAATGATTGAAAGAGAGGATAAGACTAGAGCTCAAATTACTGAGGATGCATATAACATCATTGTAGATACATTAAAGGATTGCAAGGTTTTAGGCTGTGGTGCAATCTTATCCAATTCTGCAGGTAAGTTTACTTATTTAAGAATTGGACCAGATGTTTCCTTAATCTTCGAT
>Ga0247610_10002894_pt1 | contig 19332 bp, 43 predicted proteins | sample 174DNAGHGhighgp2_FD_193483 | JGI IMG/M metagenome (GOLD analysis project Ga0247610, IMG submission 193483) | Sheep rumen microbial communities from Palmerston North, Manawatu-Wanganui, New Zealand - 1742 DNA GHGhigh gp2 | ecosystem: Host-associated > Mammals > Digestive system > Stomach > Rumen...
TTTAAGTATTTCTTCTTGCTCTTCAATAACACCTAATTTATCAGAAATCTTTGTAATAATTCCGTTTACTTCAGAACTTTCCGCTAAATCAGATAACAATTTGGAAGCTTCTTCATTTAATCTATCGATATTATCTCTAGCATTATCTTTAGCTGTTTCAATAGCACGATTAACACGGTTTACTTTTCTGTCCAATTTTATTTTCTCAATTTTATTAGTTAAAGCAGCAATAATTCTTTTCATAAGTTAAAATTAAATTTAATAGGAGTTTTTTTAATATTTATCTTTAATTCATTATAATCTTCTTTTTTTTGTATATTACTATCCCACAATAAAGAAGAAGCTGTTATTATAGGAGTATATGGTGTTGTATCATAAATACAATTTAGTGAAGGAAGAGTATATGGTGTTGTATCATAAATACAATTTAGTGAAGGAAGAGTATTATACGTTATCATTGCTTTGTTCCCCTTCCAGCTTCAAGTATAGGTAATCCAGTTTCAGTTGGAATATATATAATCTTACTGTTTTCTCCCGATAAGTTCTGTTGTCTTACCCAAAGATACTGAATATAAGTAGGAGTAATAGCTCCATTTTCAATCTTAATAGCTTCAGCTGCACCTTTAGCTCTTTCAACTTCTGCTTGAGCATTCAATTTTTCTGATTCAAGATTAGCTTTAGCTTCTTCAATTTTAATTTTTCTATTCTGCTCTGCTTTAGCAAATTCAGCTTTTCCCGACATTTCTTGTTGCCAAACTCTATAATATGGACATCCAATAAGACCTCCTAGAAGTAAAAATATTAAACAACAAAAACCTCCAAAATAATAACCAAATTTATTCATAATATTTTTTTAATAAATTAATAACATTAGGACTAACATATTTAGCTAATTTCTCATCTGAATAATAAGCATCCATTTTATTTCTAGTTCTTAATATCTCTCTTATATAACTAGATGAAATAGAATATTTTGGCCTATCTACTACTAAAAAGTTATAATTTTGAATTATTGCTTCACCATGCATCCAATTTGGAATATCCTTCATAGTATCTTCTCCACATAAAACAAATACTTCATCATTACAATATTTATTTTTCAAGGCATGTAAAGTAGCATAACTATAATAAGGAGGGATAAGTTCTTTTTCTATTAAATCTATAAAAATACGTGTAAAATCAAGTAAATTTAAAGATTTTATAATAGATTTATTAAATATAGAATTTGCTATAATATCAAATCTCTTATCAATATCAAGAACTCTTTCCTCTTTCCAAGGATTTTGCATTGTTGGAACAATAACTACATTATCCATTTTAAAGTCATTTAAAGCAGTTTTAATTACTTTTAAATGACCATTATGAAATGGATTAAATGAGCCAAGATATAATGCAATTTTCATCGTTTAATAGGAGTTAAGAAAATAGTTTCACCACAATCTGGACAAATAATATATTTTCTAATTTCTCCATCAGTTAAAATAGTATCTTGAACTTCTATTTCTTGAACATCTTCTTGTTCATATTGTAATTTAGCTTTACAATTAGGACAAGTAACTTTTCTTATTCCGTGTTCTAATACTTTAATCATTTTTTAAATCCATTAAATAGTTGTTCAAATCCTGGGGGTAAATTATAAGAATTACCTTGATTTTTAATTTTATAATTTATTTCAGCCATTATACGCTGAAATTCTTCATATCCAGTCATAATCCTAATTCCTCTCTAGTTGGTTTAATAGGTAACTCTTTTCTTTTATATTCAGTATTCTGATGAAGTACCATTACTTTATCAACTCCTTGTTCATTATAAGAATCAATAAGTCGAATATATGCTTCTTTATTAGAAGTAGAATAATACATAGTTTTCAGAACATCATCAACTTGCTCATAATTATCAAGTCCAAATTGTTCGCAATCTGAGTTAGAAACTCCATTTCCATCTGTTGGAATCAAAGTCATTGATACTTTAATCGCTTCTGATTGTTTAGTATGAATGATAGGAACAGTTGATTCCATATATTCAGTACATAAATAATCAGCTAATTCATATATTTCAGTTTTCCAAAGATAATGTAGACCTAAGTTTATATCCATAGGAGAATCTCCTCCAACTGTCCAAAATCCTAAATTCCACTCAGTAAAATTATCATTATCTAAAACAACTCCTCTATGAATATGTGCAAGGTTATAAAGATATATCATCCTAAGTCTAGCTTTAATATTACCTTTCTGAAGAGCATTAATTTGTCCCTCATAAAGTTGCAATTCGTCTAAACAAGTTTCATACATTAATTGAATATTATATTCTTTATAGTCTGTACAAAAAGCGTTTCCAACTAAATTTGCAGCATGAAGTTCACACCCTTTATTAGTCATACAAGGAAGACTTCTTCCAATTAAAGAAATATTTAAAGCATCACAAACTGGTTTAGCTAATGCACATGACACTGTGGAATCTATTCCCCCAGAAATACCAACACAAATTGATTGTAAATGGTTATCCTTTATATATTGAGATAACCATTTACGAGAATTTTCTACAAATTTACTATAATCAATCATAATTTTCTAATCTTCTAAATATTTCATTTGGTCTAGACTCAATATTATCAATCCAAACTCTAAAAAATACTTCACAGCCCATTTCAAAATGGAAATCTGAAATGACATCTAAATTAGAATTATCTAGATTAAAAGTGCATTGATCGTATTTATCTATGAAAACATATAATCTATTACTTTTTAGATTTGCAATATCTTCTTTCCAACCCCGAAGTAATAATTTACTTAAAGCAGACCAATCTTTATATCCTTTAGGACTAAAATTAATTCCATCAATATTAGGTAATTTTTTAAATTTTATAAAATACTCATAACATTCATATCCAGAAGTATAAATATAAATATTTTTAATATTATTTCTAGTTCTTAAAGTATTTACTATTTTATTTAAATCGTCTCCTAATAAAAATGGTTCTCCTCCAGTTAAAAATATGTTTTCAACAGAATTTAATTCCTCTTCACTGGGAGGAGGAATTAAATTTATATCATAATTTTTATTACAACAAAGTGGACAATTATTAGTACATCTTTTTGTAATAAATAAATGCATTGTATCAATCATCTTCTCCCTCCTATTTGATTTGCTATTACATTAATTATAAAATCTTTAAAATCATCATTTGGGCTTCCTGTATGTAAGAGAATCCAAATATCTTTAAGTATTTTATTATTATCTTTAACTAATGATAATAATTCCTCTTCTTCATTTCGTGTCATAACTACAAGTAACCTGCCACTCCTTAGGCGACCAAGTTGTTTGAGACCAAGAAGGGAATACAGGAATATAAGTATTTCTATTTTTATATAAGTCTTCAATTAATTGAACTGCTTCTTCATCAGTAATATGACCATTTTTATATTGATTTAATATTATATAAATGCTATTATTCATATTAAATTCCTAATTGATATTTTGCAATTTCAAACTCTTTATTATCTCCTAAATGTTTTCCTAAATCATCAGAAATTTTAATACAATTTCTCCATTCCTGGTTTTTATTTATCCTACATCTAGAAAGTTTCATAACTATATTTGCAGGTTTTAAGCCAACGTCGTTAGTTAAATTAGTTCCAATCCCTGCTGATATGCGAATGCGACCAGCAAAATAATTATGAATATCCAAATACTTATTAAAATCCAAAGCATTGGAAAATACGATAGTTTTTGTAGTCGGGTCAATACCCAATTCTTTATAACGCTTAATAACTTCATTTCCTATTTTATATTCATCACCAGAATCTTGTCTTACTCCATCAAAAAGTTTAGCAAATTTTAAAGACATATTCTTTAGTCCTATTTTTGATGTATAAGTATCCATTAAGAATATTCCTAAATTTCCATCATAAGTTCTTACCCAGTCTCTCATTCCAAGATAATTAGCTTCTTGATAGCCCCAAATAGCTCCATGAAACATTATCCATTCATGTGGAAAAGTTCCGATAGGAGTCATATTATATTTCATAGCAAAATATACATTTGAAGTTCCTACACAATTATTTGGACATTTTTCTTTTAATCTTTGTACAATTAAATCATGAAGATTACTAGAAGCTCTACGTCTTGTTCCAAATTCAGAAAATTTTAGTTTATATTCATTAGCTAGATTAATTTTTTCGTCTAATTTATCAATAGCATCAGAAACATTAATCATTCCCTGCTTTCTTGTTAAAAGTTCAGAAACAATTGTAAGAATAGGAACTTCGTATAAAGTAACTTTATAAAGTTTATCTGTTACTTCTACATGAAGATGTTTATCACTATCTAACCAAGCTTTGATTTTATCCATATCAAAATGGAAACATTTCAACCATTCCCAGTAAACTTCAGGAATATAAGGAATATGTTTAATACACCATTCTTTTTCAGTAAATAATAATGATAAATTGTTAAGTCTAGCAAATTCTAGTTTTAAATTTTCTAAGAAAGTAGACTCTAATATAGTATTATTTCTATCACAGAAACTAAAAGTACCTTCAGCTTCTGGATATAGTTTCATGTATGCATAACTAGTGGACATTTTATACAAATCTGTGTCCAAAATAGATAATATTGCCATAATTTTATTATTTAATCCCAAAATAGCTCTATATAATGATGTAAAAATTTCCAAAATAAAGCTTTAGCTTTAGCTTCTCTTATTATAGCATAATAATATTGAGGAAATTTAGATATGAAACGAATATCACGTTTATTAATAAACCTATAAATATTTTTATCATTAACATGTATAGTCTTTAAATCATCATTTGTAATAATATTAGTTTTATATCCAGCATTAAGAATAGCTATAGCCCTATCACAGAGAGTTCCATACCAATCCTCATTTTCTACAATTCTATGAGTATGGAAATATTGAGACATTCTTTTTAATTTAAATTCAATTAAATCAAAAAAGAAACCTTCATCCCAATCTTGGTCATCTTTTAAAACATCATAATAAGAGAGTGTTCTTTTCCAACCCTCAATTTCTTTTAAAGATTTACATTGATTTATTCTGTCACAAAGTTGTTTCTTTTTTCTTTTAAGAATAGTATTTTTTGATAATTTTTTCATGATTAAAAGCCCATTTATAGTTATTAATTTCTTTTAAATCAATCCATTTAATATTCATTACTTCATTAGTTTCAGAGAATTTATCAGTTAACTCAAAATCATTAATATATCCTTCTAACTCAGTTTTGAATCTAAAAGTAATATTTTGTCTTTTATCATCATGTGGACTATCATTAATTTCAATTAATGTAAAATTTTCTGGATGAATATTAACTCCAGTTTCTTCTCTTACTTCTCTAGAAATAGCTTGTTTACAAGTTTCATCAAAGTCCAAATATCCACAAGGTAAGCACCACTTTCCTACATATTCAGGATCTGGAGTTCCTATGCCTCTCTGTTCTGCAAGAATATATTTTGCTCCATTTTTATCAATAGCTTTAACTATTCCTAAAACGGCTACAGAACGGGAAATCCAATACTCCCGTCCTGTTTCCTTATCAATTATTGGAAAATTTTTCATTGTGCATTTATAATTATACCAATGTTATTATAGAAAGGTTCTATCTTTTTAATTGGAAATTCATAACTTGCATGAGAATCTGCAACTACAACCTCTGGGTCTTCTTCACCAGAAATACTTTTCCAATATTCTAATTCTTTAATTATTTCTGAATACTTCATACAATTTTTTCTAATTTATTCTCTTTAACAAACTCACTAAAAGTTTTTCCTCCATCTATAGAAGCTATTCCAGGACAAAATACTTTAGGTGTAATTTCTCCATTAATCATATTCTGAATTGTTTCTTTAACACAATAATCTCCAGCAATACCACATACTACAAAAGTAGAATTTGCATCAGCAGTAGCTAAAGAATCAAAATAATAACGTTGGCCCAATTCGTCAGTTACTAATTCAATATCCTCAAAAGCTCCATATTCTTCAACTTCTTCTATAGTTCCTTTCTGACTAACTTCATATTCAATATTTATAGACTGAATATATTTTAAAAGTTTAGGTTCTATACAAGCTCCTGGAGTATATTGAACACAATGCTGAGGCCATTTTCCTCCGTACTTTTTAAAGGAAGAGTGGTTATAAGGATGCCAGTCAACAGTTAAAATAATTTTTTCAATTTCATTTTTGTGATTTTTGATAAATTTCTTAATCTCCCCTATAACATTTCTAGCACCTTTTACTGACATTGTTCCAGTAATAAAATCATTTTGACAGTCTACAATAATTAATGTAATCATTTGTTTAAAGAATTTAAAAATTAGAATAATAATTATTTGTTATACCTCTATATATCTCATATGTAATATATACTCCAAGATAAAGTAATATTAATTTCCAAATAGAATTTTTACAAATAGGATATAATTTTGAAACTCCTACTACTTCCACTGCCACCATAAGTGGAATAACAATATAATTTAAAAATATTTTCATATAATATATTGTTTTACTATTTCAGAAATTAACTTTCCATCAGCAGTAGGATAAATTTCTTTAATCTGCTTAATAACTTTACCCATTTCTTTTTGAGAAAATCCATTAGGATAAACTGTTGTCACAGCTTCTTGAATTCTTTCTTTAGAAATTTCCGGAGGAAGAAGTTCTTTTAAATACTTCATCTGTTCTCTATACATATCAGCTAAATCTTTTCTTGAATTAGCTTCATACATAGAAACCTGTTCTTCTCGCTCTTTAATTAACTTTCTAATAATAGACAATTCTAATTCAGAAATTGGAGTATCTATTACAAGTCCATCACCTAAATGCCTTTTAAATAATATACTTTTTCCAGAAGGTTTAGGATTTTTAGCAGAACTATTTAATAATAATTCTGCTTTAATAGCACGATAAGCTTCTTTTTTAGAACCATTCTTTTCAAAAATAGCTTCTTTAATTAATTCATCAATATTCATAATTTACCAATTATTATAATCAGTTATATTCTTTTCAGCATCACAAATTGTACATTTAATGGTACAAGCATCTCCAATGCTAGTAGGTGTAAATATAAAATTAATATGTCCGCCTATAGCTCCTTTATAAATTTCTGGATGCCTATGTTCTTGTAAAAACTTTTCGGCATATTCATTTTCTTTTTCAGATAATTTAAATTCTATCATATTACACACATTTCATCAACATACCAATCATAGTAGCCTTCATTTTGTACGCAGTCAGAAGGCAACATAATTTGGTTATAAACATATTCTTTCAACTTTTCCTGATCGTATTCAAAATCTTCTGGAACTTCAATTGATTGGGTAGAACTTAAACATTGAGAAATATTAACTTCAATTATTTTAGTCCCTTTATTCCAAGGAGCTCTTTTTTCTTCAGATTCCATTAAAGTCGGAGTATTCATTATTCTTTTATATTATCAAAATATTTAGCATCTTCAAAAAGACTTTTTCTAAAAGCTTCAATAAATCCAGGCTCTTCAATAATATTTACCCTTTTTAATTTTCCATTTTCATCTGTAGTATATATTTCACTATCTGAATGAGAATCGAAAGCATATGTATTTCCTGGATAAATTTTATATTCAGCTATATCTTTTAAAGTTTGATTATCTATAATATTTAAAAATTGTACACAAGACAATGAGAAATATTCTTCATCTGACATATTAACAAATTTTTCATCATCTGCATAATGTTCAAATAATTACATCCCAATCGACATCAATATTTGAAGCTATACCTTCAATTGTTTGATTTATATTTGAACACAGTTCTCCACCTTTATAAGCATATACACAGAAGCTATGATATAATTTATTCATTTTCTATTTTTAAACTAGTGTTTCCCCACAATAATGATCCATTAATACTTAAATAATCTTTTCTATTAGGATGAATCATACGATACCAATAGTCTACTTCCCAACCATTGGTCCAATCATCTATAAGATTACTTTCCCAACCCCTATCTTCAGCACATTTAATTATTAGTTGAAGAGGAAGGGGAATATCAAATCTAATTTCTTTTTCTTTACCTTCTTCAAGGTCCGCCAAAGCATTGTTTATAGCTACTTTAAGAAAAGTTATTCCTTGTTCAATATCTGTTTTAATATATTTATTCAATTTTACCTATATTTAGTTGTTCATTTCCATATTGTAATAATTTCCAAAAAGCTTCTCTTTTTTCTAGAATATTTAAATATTCTATAGGTCTATCAAGACAAAAATGTAATTCGTAAAATCTTTCATGTTCATCATAATCAAAACTTGCTATAGTAAAACATGATTCTGGATATTTAAAACATGATTTATGGATTCTATGATTCTGATATTTAGGATCTAATCTATATGAACTATCAAGAGGATCTTCTGGAAATTCATTATCTCTTCCATAATAACTATTAGGATGCCATAAAATTATATCATAAGATGGATTTTCAGGCCATTTATCTTTTGGAAGTAAATAAGAAGCAGGTCTAAATTCTAAATCTTCAATTCTTTTATTTTCTATCATAATTTATTATGGTAATCAGTAACTTTTAAAGAAAATAGTTCAGAGTCTTCAAATCCACAAGACTTAAATTCAGGACAGAATCCCCGATAAAAACAAGATGGAACACAAGCATTAGCAAGTTCTGGTTCTGTTTTTCTAAGTTCTTCTATTACTTGTCTCCAGATTTTTCTTGTTTCTGCTTCTGCTTTATTACACAACCTTACTTTACTAATATTAATTATTTCTTGAGCATTAAGGAATAATCTCATATTAACAGGATCAATTTTCTTTTGTTCTTCTCTAGGAAGCATATTTCCATTAATGTCTGGGCGTGAGGTACTAACAAAAGGTTGTGCATGAATATGTCGAACTAAGTGAACCATTGTGTAATTAGGAATATCATAAAAATCAATATTAAACATTAAGCATCTTAAAGGAGAATGTTCAGCTTTAATAATTTTCTTTTTCCATTTAACAGAAGGTTCTCCACTTTTTGGCTCTTTTCTTTGGGTAAATCTTGCAGCATTAAGAACATCTGTCCAAGAAGTTACTCTAGTTATTTCAATTTTCATTTTTTAATTGGCGTATTCTTTCGTTGCAGATATGAATGATCTTTTCATAATCAGAAATTCTAGATTCTCCTGTTTTTTCACGAAGGATTCTTTTAACAACATCTGCATCCCATGGATTTAAGTTCCATTCTTGCCATATATGCCAAGGTTGTATAAAATGTTTAGAATAGTTAGAGAATCCGACATTATATGAATGTTCATCATCTCCTAACATTCCCAAATCATTTAATTTCTTGTATATCTTATATGGAATCGACATTGTTACTTCCTCTTGTTCCATCATCCTTAGTCATTTTAATCATACATAATCCTACAAATCCAACAATTTGATCTCTTTGAGATTTAGTAAGATGAGATTTTTTATCTTGAATTAAATCATATTCATCTAGAAAAGCTTTTGCTAAATTATATTCTCCTTTATGAAGCTGCCTAATTCTATTTTTAGTAGAATTTCTCATCATAGGAAGAGTTTCATCAATAATTTTTAAAAGCTTTTCTTCCGTCATTTCTGGAGTTTTATATAATAATTCTTTAAGTTTCATATATTAATTAATTTGTTTTTTATTTCTATCCAACTAACTGGCCTATAATTATTATTATCTACTCCTACATCATATTGTCTACTATTTAAATTATATTTATTTACATTCTCACCTTTACAAAGATGGATATGTCCAAACAGCTGATAACAATTATTAGGAAATGAAGCAAAAGGAAAATGATTTAAATAAATACTTTTATCTTCAATATTTATATGAAGCTGTTGATAAACGTCATCAAATAGTTTACAAGTGCTATCATAATCATGATTTCCTTTAATAAGAACTATTTTTCCATTTAGTTGTTCTTTAATTTCACGAGCTTTGGTTACACCACAAAACGCAAAATCTCCTAAATGAAACACAATATCATCTTTTCCAATTATACTATTCCAATTGACAATAAGAACGTCATTCATCTGTTCTATTGAATTGAATGGTCTGTTACAATATTTAATAATGTTTGTATGCCAGAAATGAGTCCTAAGTGTCCGAGGTAAAAAATACCCCGGACGATTCCTCCTTATTAAATTTAAATTTGTCCATTTATTTTATGTATTATATCACATATAATATTATTCTTTTTAAAAATCAAAATAACTATTTGATGTAAATCGGAAGTATATTTAGTACTAATCATAATTACATTCAGGTTCATGAGGATCTACTCTGCAATCCCTATCATTACAATAATAATAAGGTATACCATTTTCATCTTTTTCCAATCTATGATACCCGCATCCAAAACAATTTCTCATTTTCATTAAAATTTTCCTTCATTTGGTTGTAATACTGTTAATCCTAAATCTCTATACATTTTTACTACTTTAGAAGAGTCTTCAAATACTAAATCAACATTATATTTATTTTTAATATGTTCCTCATAAAGTTTCTTTTTACATTCCTCTCCTTTAGAATAATCTCCTTCTTTACGCATTAATAATAAATTAGGATAAAGATAATGTTTATCTAGCCATTCTAATGTAGCTTCTCTACAAGATTCATCTCTACCTGTTACAACAACTAATTCACAATTGTATTGTTCACAATATGCTCTAACTAAATCAATAACATTAGTATTTGGAATATCATTAATTATTTGTTCAGCTGTACCAGGACCATAAAAAGGTCTACCTGATGTATTAAAACATAAAGTAGCATCCATATCAGCAATAATACAATGTGGAAGATTCGGATTATCTTTCAATTGATTATCTAACATTTCTTTAACAGACTGTTGAATAATATAATCTCTATATTTTCTCCATTGCTGACGGATTACTTTTTCACCGATAGGAATTTCTCGCTTAGAATCTCTTTCAATACATGTTTCTACTGGAGTATCTATTAGTTTAATTTCAATTTTATATTGGTTATCCTTGTATTCAAGATTATGCTTATATACTAAGTCCTGATATTCTTTAATATGTTTAGGATTAAGATTAGACATATTATCCACTACAATATTATACCCAGCAAACATAGCATCGTCTAATGCAGTATCAAAAATCTTCTTCATTAATGGCTCTCTTTCTGGAACCCAATACTTACCTAACATACATCTTAAATCATCGTAATTAAGACGTATTCTATGTATTGGATCCTCTTCAACCCATTGTTTAGCAAATATAGTTTTTCCAGAACCACTTATTCCTTGTACTAATATTAATTTATTCATGCTTCATCTTCAATATTTGATTCTCCTTTATCTGCTGCTTCCATTTCTTTACCCAAGAACTTAAATGTCTTAAGCTTAAAAGCTTCAGATATCATATTCTCTTTCTTTATAACAATTCCCTCATGTGGAACTTTATTTTTACAATCTGGAGAATTCATTTCCATATAAAAGTTCTTGTCATTAGCTAATCTTTCAAGAAAATTTTCTGTCCAATGTTCAGAAGGAGCTAAATCTTTATACAAATCTTTAGCATATCCATAATAAAATTCAGTTACAGGTCTAAGTCCATTATTTTTACACCAAATCTGAACTTCGTGTGCTGACCATTCATGGATTTTTCCATCTACATTTACAGTTGTTATTCTATAAATATAAATTTTAAAATGTTTTCCTTCTAAATATTCTTTTCCAGTAGGCTGTTCACATCCGTAATCATAACCTTTTTGAATATATCCTCCATTTGGAAGGAATCCAACTATTTCATAATAGAGAGACATTCCTCGCCAAAGATAAGGTCTTAAAACTTTATCAGCTTCTGCCCAAACATCACAACCATAATAACCAGAATTTACTTCTTTATTGTAATATTTATTTTTAATTACAGTTCTAGAAGCATAAACATAATCATATTTATCAAAAGATTCTCCTGTTAACCATTTAGCAATCTTTTGTTTCCAATTTAAAGGTTGATGACAAAGAATGTATGCAGATATAGATGAAGTACCGTGCCACTTACTACTTATATGGATTAAATCGTTAGGTTGTATAACATGTGGACAACGTCTAAGTATTATAGTGTCATAGTGGAAGTGAAATTGGTCTTCTCTTATTCTATTAAACCTCTTTACTTTATTATCACGTTTATTATGACGATTAGTAGAATTATGAACTTGAGTTGGAACTATATATTTTTTACAAATCCAAAAAGTTTTTCCATCATGTTCAGCTTCATCAAATTCTGTTCCATCCTTCTGTTTTGGCAATTCTATATTTACAGAATCCATTACCCATGCTTGTAAACTAGCAAATGGAAGTAAAAATCCTTCCGAAGGAAATCCTTTCAATTTTATAGCTTTTACTCGTCCATTTTTTCCAAAAAATCCTGGTTTGCCTTCTGGATTTCTATTTAATTCTTTATCAGAATATAAATTTAAATATTCAAGTAATTGAGGGTTTAATTGCGAAAGAGTTGGAAAATATACATATAAACCTGGTTGTTCATCTATTCCTACACATATTCCATATCCATCAATATGAGCAATTTTCATTCTTGTTACTTCTGGATTTGGGTGTGGAGTAAATTCTTTAATATTAATTACTTTCGCTAAATAATTAATATTAGCATTTTTACTAATTTGTAGTTTCATTTTTAAATGTCTTCATTATATGGTTCTGCTTCTAGAACATCTACATCAGTTGTTTCCACATATTCATCATTATAATCAGAAACATCTGGATACCAATCTCCATCTTTTACTTTTTCCATAGCTTCGTCACCAGATTCAGCTGTGACTAAATACCATCGTATATAAAGTTCAGTTTCATGTGTCTTTACTAAATATTTCATTTTTTATAATTTTAGATAAATACTCATCAAGTCCTTTTTTATTACATATAACATTTCCTGGAAGTTTATATAATTTATTTTCTAGATTTTTATATGGACTTAAATCTTCTTTAGAAATCATACCTTCAAGTGTTGTCCTAATTTTTTCTATAGTTAATTCTTCCAAGCCTTTCATTATAAACAATATAATAAAGTTGGATTGTTTTTATGAACATCTATATCTGGATATTCTTTTTTAAATTGTTGAAGATTAAAAGGAGTTGTTATTAAATGATATCCACTTTTAGTTGGAATTTCAGCTATAAACTTAGAATATCCAAAAGGGTCAATAGGTTCTAAACCATCAATTAAATCTATTATTGGTCCTTCTGTAATAGTTGTATTATCAATATCAATAATCCATCTAGGTTCTTCTCCTTTTATTTCTCCAGCACAAGTATTCCAAGCTTTCCAAATCTTTTTAAAGTCTCCTTCATAAGCTCTTTGTGCAAGATACTTTAATTGAAGCATTGTAGTTTTCTTAATAGACTTTGGAGAAAGATTAATATATGCTCTTGCCCCAAAAAATTTACACAAGTTTTTTATTTCTTGCTCAACATAGTCCAAACTTTCTAAACTACAAATGAAATATGGCTTAATTACTCTGTTTGCAGCAGGAAGTTCTGGATGGTCTTTACCTCTTCTTAGAATTTGTAAATGATAATAAATATCGTCATTAGGAAATTTAAGAAAAGATTTTATTAATTCAAAATTGTCAATCATCTCCTAACCATTCTTTTAAACAGTCTATCATATAAGTATCATCTATACTTTTAGCAAGTTCTAGACATTCTCTAACTCCGTCTTCCCAGCCTTGATAATATTCTTCAGAATTGACATTAATAGCTTTTTCACTCATAATAATCTAACATTTCTCTTATAAATTTTTCATAATCCCATTTAATAGCATATGGATATTCTTCATAAAATTCTTTAAAACTATTCATCCAATAATTAAATACAGATTCTTTAGTTATAGTATTTGGATAACTATAACTGAAGTTTTTACTCTGTTCTAAAATACCATCACCTATATAAATTGGATTATTCATTTATACTATCCATTACTAAAGAAGTTATAACATCAAGATTCATCATAACTTGTTCATGAACATCAATCTTTTCACACTCTTTCAAATGCTTCTTCCAATGTTCTTTCCAAGCTTCTATATCATCTTCTCCTTTTTTATCATATCTTTCACTTGGAGAAGATATATAAGGCCAAGGACCTAATATTATTTCATATTCACACCTTGACCACCACTGATACATCGATTCATTTTTTATAAACTTTTTAAATTCATCAAATGTTTGTGGTTTTTCCTTCTTTTTATTATAACAATTAATTAAATATGGAATTATATTATAGGACTCAAATTCTCTACTGTTTATATTATAAACAATTACATTAAATTCCTTCATAATTTTCAGTAATTTCTAATTCATTTCCTTCTTCTTTTCCGTCTTTACCAAGGTCTTCTACATATATTCTATCATTATCAATATTTCTAGAAATACATATATAATGATTAGATGGAATTATATCAATACAATCCAAAAGATTTTGTACTTCTTTTGGACTTAATACTATATATTCAAAATCCATATTAATGTATCCAATAAGTTGGTAACTCTCCATTAGGGAGTCTTGAAATATCTGTAGAAAGAGGCAATCTAGTACAAAATGGTTTAGCTCCTTTTTCCATACATTTTTGAAGAATTAGTGCAACTTCTTCTGCTATAGAATCTGGAGCTTCTAAGTTTAGTTCATCATGGACAGGAATACAAATTTTAACTATATTTTGATAATTATTCTTTATAATCCATCTAAAGAGCAAAATAGAAGATAGTTTAAAACACATAGCCCCTCTGTTTTGTATTCTATAATTAATTGAAGCCTTTTCTAACTCTGATTTTTTTCTTCTCCATTGATTAATCCAATAAACTTCTTTACTGTAGGGATCCTCTCTTTTCATTCTATTAAATTCTTCCCAAAAATTTGGACTCCATGTAAAATCTCGAATTTTTTTCCATCGATTATCCCAATCTTCAATATGTGCTCTGTGTCCAGTTACTGGATTCATTAAAATATATCCCCTTTTTACCACTTCTTTACGACAATAATCTTGATACTTTTTGACTCCAGGAAAACCATTCATATAGTTTTCATAAATTTCTTTAGACTCAGCTTCACTCTTTCCTGAATGTTCTTTAATTGTATTCCAATCTCCTCCATAATTAAGAGGAAATTCAACTTCTGACTTAGTGTCGTCTCTTAGTTTAGGAAATCTAGCTTTAATTTCTTCTACAGGACAATCTCCAGTTTCTTTAGGAAAAGCTTTTTTACATACTAGACTATGCATATCTCCACATTGTCCAGGATCGTATACATGAAGCATAGCTGCATCATTAGAAACACTAGCTATAATACGACTTTCTTGACTCTGATAATCTTCTGAAATAAATTTATTACCCTCTTCACTAACAAAACAAGCTCTAGTCTCAGATTCTTTAGGCAATTGTTGTACGTTTACAGATGCTTCACCACCACCACAACTTAATCTAGCAGTATCTCCACCTAACTGGTGAAAATCTGCATGAATTCTACCTGTTACTGGATTAATTGCTTTTAGCCAATTTTCTCCAAAAGCATCACATATTTTAGCAGCTTCTTTAAACTCTATATAAGCATTAGCTAATTCTGGACATACATCTTTCTGAGATTTAATTGTATCAGAATCAGTAGATTTCTTTTTTTGTTTAGTTTTTTTATCAAAGGTATCAAGTTTAAATCCTAAAAGTTCAAATATTGGAATTGTTTGTTTAGGACTTTTCCAATTAATATTACAAAATGGAGTTGGGTCAAATTCTTGAAATAAATCCATTTGTAGGTTTTGTTCTACATAAGGAAAAGGTATTTCTATTTCTTCACAATAAAGTATTCCTACTTCATTAATTCCAGATTTTCTAGTATAATATCTTTTGACTTTTTTAGAGGGTTGATAAAGATTAATATTATATTTTTTTAATTCTTCCTCATCATGAATCCATTGTGTATCAACTATATGTTCTGTAATTATAGTCTTTAGCCGAATATTTCCTTGATGTTCATTAAAATAATTAATTATGAAGTCATTTAATTTTTTGGAAGCTTTATCTAATTTAGCTTGGTCTTTAGCCATTTTAGCTTTCCATTTATCAACATCAAGTTTTACTCCACAAAATTCTATATAAGCTAATACTTTAACAAATTCATTTTCTAAATCTACTGCTTTTTGTAATTCTTCTCTATTAATATCCTCTTGCTGAGATTCTTTAATATCCTCTAGATGTTCTACATCTCCTGCAGCATATTGCACAACTTCTGGAGTTAAGCCTACTTTAACAATTTTTCCTCTAACTGTTTTGTCTAATTCTATTCCAAGTCTATTTTTTCCAACAGCTTTTAAAGAACAACTAAATTCATAATAGAATTCGTGTGTTTGTTTATTTTCTTTTTCTAAATAAGGAAAATTATACTCTTCATCCTCATACTCTTCTGGAGAAATAGCTCTATGACTGTATCCCAACCATATTAATTGTTCTACAATCATAGTATCATAAACATGTTTAGGCCAAATATTATATTTATAACACCATTTTAAATCAAATCCTATATTATGTCCTATAAAAAGCCTTTCTGATTCAAATAAATCCTTAAATAAACTTATAGAATATGAAAATTGATCGAACACATATTGATTTTCTTTGTTTCCTAATTGATAACATAGTAATTCCTTAGTATAAGGATCTAATCCAGAAGTTTCTGTATCAAATTCTATGATATTAAGTTTATAAAGAGCTTTCTTAGCTTCCTCAAAAGATATTTCAGAGTATAACTCAGTTTCAAACAGTTGTTTCTGTTTGCTGATTAAGTATATCATCCTTTAAACAATTCATATCACGAGCTACTATTATCTTATTAGACCATATTTCACCAGGTTTTCCTTTATTACATCCAAAACCAATATACTTAATATCTGGAAAATGGCTAAATATATAAGAGGTTACTAATAAAGTACAATTTGGACATTCATAATCTCCGATGTACAATGCTACATGACTTCCAGGCCAATAATATCCTCTAATTGCAAATAACCAATTATATCCATATTTTTTTGATAAAAAAGCATGCATATCATTACCATCAGTACTAGAGGGTCTACTAATATGTAAGTCTTCACCTTCTAACCAAATAGGTATTCTTTTTTCTAAAAATTCTTTTTCAGTCATTTTTGTATATTAATTATATTTCCATTATAATGAATTATATAATAATTATCTGTTTCGGTAATAAATTCAGATAAATTATTTTTAATTTCATTTATCCAATGTTTATCTAAAGGAGATAGTGTAATACTATTTCCAGTCGGATTTATACACATGGTATTCCAATTAATTAAGAAATTTTTAAACTCATTCATTATTTAATCTTTTATTTAAATATTCAATAAATTTATATTCTTTTGGCCAAGCAACTTTTCCTTTCCATAAATGTCCATAAGAATCTATATAATTAATCTGAATTTTAATTCCCTTAGAATTAAAGGATTCTTTATATTTATCTAAAAGTTCTTCAGCAGTCAAACCCTTATTTAAATATTTATCTAATCCAATAAAATAAGTATTCATTATATCATTTAAGGTACATTTTGGTTTTGAAATTTTCTTTCCATCTGGAAATAATATTCCTATTTGCCAAATTGGAATAGTTTTAATTGGAATTACAGTTCCTCTGGGAGTCCCTTTAACTTTTGCCATTCTTTCATAAATTCACCATAAGTTGTATCCCAATATTCTGTTCCTAATGCTTCTTCATACATACAATAACCTTTCTCCATATTTGGAAAAGCCATATGTTGATGAATATAATCTTTAATTTCATCATTTAATTCTTCTATAGTAGCACAATGAACAAAGTTTTTAGGATCTAGTTCTATATCTTCTTCTGTTCTGAGAAGCCAATTATTTTCAATTTTAAATTTCATTTAATTGATTTTTAATTACATAAATACTTACTATAGGTTCATCTGATTTGTATATCTTTTCATCTGGAAATTTATTTTTTAGTTTTTCTAAATCATTAGAAATACTATCAATTAAATATCCACAATCATTTTTAGCAACAGTAAAATAAATCATTATTTTCTAGTTTTTAAGTATTCATATAAGAAATTTGAAAATGTTTGAGCTAATGCTTCATCACATTCACAATTATACATCCAATTAAAACAATGTATTAGTTCATGAAGATATGTTCTAAATTTATCTTCTTCACTTATTTCAATTTCTTTACCATCTACTGTAATAGTTTTTGCAATTCTTATTAAAGATTCTACATCAGAAAAATCTCCATAACTTTTATGATCTATATTATCTACTATTTCAACATTGAAAAGTTTTCCTCCTCCTATACAAAAACTATTTGGAATCATAATAATGTCTTTAATGTTTTACCCTTTTTTTGAAGTAATTTTTTTATAGCTCCTTTTCTTATCTGTCGAACTCTCTCGTCTCCCAGATTCATTTCTTTAGCAATTTCCTTAATAGGTTTTTCTTCTTGTCCTTCTAACCCATAATATTCCGTAATAACTTTATATTCCCTAGAATTTAAACAACTTAAAGATTTTGAAACTGCTTCTTTAGTAAAAGTATCAGTAAAAGGAGATGTTTGTTCTGCAATAGTATCTCCTATTGTGATATTCTTATTTTCTGAAATAGGAGTATCAAAAGATTGACAATAAGATTTATCCATTACAACAGAGTTATACTGTTTTTGTGAAATATTTGCTAATTTAATTAATTCTTCCTCTGTAGGTTCTCTTTGATATTCTAAAACAAAGTTTTCATAAGCTTTCTTAACTTTAGTAATTTTACTAATATATGTTATTGGATAACGAATAGTTCTTCCTGTATTATATATTTCTTTAAGAATTTCTCTTCTGATATACCATACAGCAAAACTTAAAAATTTATACCCTCTATCAGGATCATAATTATCCACTGACATACATAATCCCATTAATCCACTTTGAATTAGATCTATTAAAGGAACACCTTGATTTGTATATTTTTTAGCACAAGTAATAACAAATCGTAGATTAGAAGTTATTAATTTTTCTCTGGATATATTATTTCCATTTTTAGCTTCTTTTGCTAATTGAATTTGCTCTTCTCCAGAATATATTGGATATTTATCAACATCTTTAAAAAATTGTTTTAAAATATCACTATGTTCATTTAAAATATTTTTAGTTATCGTTATCTCCTTCACTTATCCATATATTATTAATAGAATTGATTTTAACTATCTTATATTTATTTTCAAATACATCTCCTACTGATAACATTGGACCTCCCGACGGATCT
>Ga0247610_10002896_pt1 | contig 19324 bp, 17 predicted proteins | sample 174DNAGHGhighgp2_FD_193483 | JGI IMG/M metagenome (GOLD analysis project Ga0247610, IMG submission 193483) | Sheep rumen microbial communities from Palmerston North, Manawatu-Wanganui, New Zealand - 1742 DNA GHGhigh gp2 | ecosystem: Host-associated > Mammals > Digestive system > Stomach > Rumen...
AATGGAATGAATGTTATATTGTGACAGCAGTTCCAACTTATATAACGCATCCTCGAAAGGGAAGGCACCATTGGCATCCAGGCGTAACGTTACCTCGTGGTATGAGAAACGCTGACGAATACGCTTCACCAATTCCAACTCTTGGTCGAAGTCTATGGCACCGATCTTTAGTTTTATACATCTAAAGCCCTGCTCCAACTTCGACTCCATGCGATTCAACATATCTTCGTAACTGCCCATCCACACCAGACCGTTGATAGGAATGCCTACCTCACCACGCGAGAAAGCATTGTCGAACAATAAACATTTTCCTTTATCCCTTTTACCTTTTACATCAAGCAATGCCGTCTCCAATCCAAAAAGCATCGAAGGATAGTCGCGCAGGTCATCATAAGGGATGATGCCCGTTTGTTCCACCTGGTCACAAAAACGTCTCAACACCTCCTGATAATTCAGGAGTTCATCACAGCTGAGTTGTGGCAATGGGGCACACTCACCCTGGCCAACAACTTCCCCGTCAGTACATGTAAGGAGCCACACTCGCCGTTCTGTATAAACCCCACGACTGGTACCTGCCGGCTGCTTGAAATGGAGCAAACGCTCCTCAATATCTATCTTCATGGAATCTTGGGATATTGTTCAAAGTTTGGTTTACGTTTCTCAAGGAATGCCTTGCCGCCTTCCTGAGCCTCGTCGAGGAAATAGTAAAGCATAGTAGCGTCACCTGCCAATTGCTGAATACCAGCCTGACCGTCTAATTCTGCATTCAGCCCAGCTTTAATCATACGCAATGCTATAGGGGAGCGTTCCATCATCTGCTCTGCCCATGCCACACACTCATCTTCCAACTCAGACAACGGAACAACCTTGTTCACCATTCCCATTTCTTCTGCCTCATGAGCAGTATATTGGCGACAGAGGAACCATATCTCACGGGCCTTCTTCTGCCCCACTATACGTGCCAGATAGCTTGAGCCAAAACCTGCATCAAATGATCCGACCTTTGGACCTGTCTGGCCAAAGACAGCATTCTCAGAAGCTATGGTCAGGTCACACACAAGATGCAGTACATGTCCACCACCAATAGCATAACCATTCACCATGGCGATGACAGGCTTTGGCAACCTACGTATCTGCATCTGAACATCTAAAACAGACAAACGAGGCACACCTTCTTCATCGACATAACCTCCACGACCCTTCACATGCATGTCGCCACCAGAGCAAAATGCATGTTTCACATCCTCCAGACGTTTGCCTTCAGGTACCTCTGACATGGCTCCTGTCAAGAGTACCACACGTATGTTCTGCATCTCTCTGCAAAGAGAAAAGGCTTGACTCAACTCCAACGTAGTACGTGGTGTAAAGGCATTGCGATAATGCGGTCGGTTAATAGTTATTTTAGCTATTCCGTTATACTCTTCGAAGCATATCTCTTCGAACTGTCGAATCTGTTTCCATTGTCTTTGTTTCATTATCATGTCATTAGTTGATGATTAGCTTACAAATATTATTCCCATCAATTAAGAATGGAGGGACAAATTTACAAAGAATCATTTGGATGAGGTCTGATTATTAGTACTTTTTAACAGGTTTAGGAGCCTTCCTAATTAGAAATTCATAAAAAAACTTGATATATGAGCTGATATTCAAGAAAAATGTGTACCTTTGACCTTCATAACAGAAGAAAAGAATGAAACGACTCATACCAATCATTGCTATTGGACTGCTGACAGGTGCCATGATAATGGAATCGTGCAGTTCAAAAAAGAAACGTGATGACATCATCACCGTGAATTACGAAAAGCCAGAGCCTCAGGGACCAATACGGTCTGATGACTATAAAGACTCTAAGCCATTTAAATGGAATAACCGTGACTACGTGTGTACTATAGAAAGAACTGCCAGTGACTCACTGCCCATGGTAAAAGACGAGACTGGTCAGCTCTTTATAGATAATCATGTCAGAGTAGTCATCAGCAGATCAGACGGGAGTGTGTTTTTCGACCGTATGTTTACTAAGTCAACCTTTAATTCGTATATCAACGACGAATTTCGTAAGTATGGCATATTGGAGGGCTTTGTCTTTGACAAAGTAGAGGGCAACGAAGTACGCTTTGCATGCAGTGTGAGCCGTCCCCAGTCCGACGAGTACCTCCCACTGATATTAGCTGTGACCCGTATGGGTGACATCGCTATCAAACGCGACCCTCGCCTTGACACTGAGCTGGAAGACCTGCCAGTAGCTGAGGAAGAGCCGATACCAGAAGGTGAAGAAGAGACAGAGCCTTAGCAGATTAGGCTCCAACACTTCTCCACCTCATCCATTCGCTTGAAAATCATATTGGCTCCCTCTGCCCGCAACTGTTCATCCGGCAAAGGACCTGTATTGACTGCGATAGTAAAAATCTGCGCAGCAACGGCAGCACGTACTCCCAACGGTGCATTCTCTATGACGATGGCTTCCCACGGTTTGACTCCTACTTTCTTCAGTCCAACGAGATAAGGTTCCGGACGGGGTTTGCCATGCACAACATCGAAACTGGTAACCATGTATTCATGATGTAGCAAGCCCGGAAATTGCTGCTCCAGATGACTGAGCAATGAACGTTGTCCACTGCCAGTAACAACACCTATACGTAAACCAGAATGACTGATGGTTCTCATCAGCGACTCCACACCCTTCATCTTCTCTGCAGGAGGACATTTGGAGAAGAATTCGGTCTTCACCTCATACATCTGTTGAGCTTCCTCGTCAGACAATTCTCGGTGCAACTGCTCAAGGGCTTTCATCTTAATAGTTTCCACGCCACGCATACCCTCATAGGTATAAGCCTCACTCTCGTCCATGCGAATGCCGAAGTGTGCCATAGCATGATGCCATGCCCAAGCATGGTTTGGCATAGAGTTGTAAATCACGCCATCCATGTCAAAAAGCACGGCTTTCGGGTTGAACTGCCCAAAGCCGTGCTTCTCTAAGTATTGTTGTACTTCGTTTCTCACTTTATGCCTCTCTTTCAAGACGTTCCTTGATAGCCTTTGAATCAGCCTCGTACCCTGGTTTGTCAAGCAGAGCAAACATATTCTTCTTATAGGCCTCCACGCCAGGCTGATTAAACGGATTAACACCAAGGACATTACCACTGATGCCACACCCTATCTCAAAGAAATAGATGAGCTGTCCGAGATAACGCTCGTTCAAACGAGGCATGGTGATACGAATATTAGGTACGCCACCATCAACATGCGCCAAGCGAGTACCTAACTCTGCCATCTTATTCACCTCATCAACACGCTTTCCTGCAAGGAAATTCAGTCCGTCAAGGTTCTCCTCATCCTCTGGGAAGAGAAGTTTCTTCTCTGGTTCCTCAACACTGATAACGGTCTCAAAGATGGTACGCTCACCATCCTGAATCCACTGACCCATGGAATGCAGGTCTGTAGTGAAGTCACAAGAGGCGGGGAAAATACCTTTCTTGTCTTTACCTTCTGACTCACCATAAAGCTGCTTCCACCATTCAGACATGAAGTGAAGCTTAGGTTGGAAATTAACCATAATCTCTATCTTCTTGCCGGCAGCATAAAGGCCATTACGAACAGCCGCATACTGAGCTGCAGGGTTCTCGTCGAAAGGCACATCAGCACCACACTGTTTCTCCATGTCCTGCGCACCTGCTACTAACTCACAGATATCAAATCCGGCACAGGCTATTGGCAACAGTCCGACAGGAGTAAGCACAGAGAATCGTCCACCTACATTGTCAGGAATGATGAATGAGGTGTATCCCTCCTTATCAGCACATGTGCGTGCTGCTCCTTTCTTGGCATCGGTAATAGCAACAATAACCTTCTTTGCCTCTTCTTTTCCACGCTGAGCCTCGCACTGTTTCTTCAACAGACGGAAGGTAAGTGCAGTCTCTGTCGTAGTACCTGACTTCGAGATGTTAATCACACCGAACTTCTTGTCCTTCAAATAGTCGGTCAGTTCAGCAAGATAGTCCTCACCAATGTTATTGCCTGCAAACATGATGGTAGGGTTCTTCTTGTCCTGAACAAGCCATGCAAACGAATTGCCTAAAGCTTCAATGACGGCACGTGCTCCCAGATAAGAGCCACCGATACCAGCCACCACTACTACCTCACAGTTCTCACGAAGCACATTAGCACAGACTTGCAGTTCCTTAAGGAACTCAGGCGTTATGCTGCTGGGCAGATGTAACCATCCCAGGAAATCATTACCAGGGCAAGTACCCTCTTCCAAGGCCTGCTGAGCGGCCTTTACTTTTGGCTCAAAAGCCTTCACTGCGCCTGCCTCCAGGAAGCAGGCAGCTTTTGTGATGTCAAGACTGATATTTTTCATATTGTTTATAAATAAAAATTTGTTCTGTCATGATTATTTGTCATCTCTCTGGCTGATAATTCTGCGCCAGTGCCAACCCTTCAGATGTCTGGCTGAACTTAGTATCAAGGAACACCTTATAGGTATCAGCAGCATCCTTGGTACGTCCCAGTTTCTGCAAGGCTTGTGCCTTATAGATAGTATAACGGCCTATTTGCTTGTCGATATATGTTTCATCAACATCGGGCCGTTGCTGATATTCGCCAAGCAGTTCACCAAAACTGCCTGTATAATAGAGTGCTGCTTTATATTTTTCCGCTTGAATACAATAGTATGCAATATTAATTAGTCCGGCGATGGCATCCTTATATGCCTCGTCAGTATGAGTCCGACTGATGTTTTCTTTGTGTTTCTGACATGCAATGAAGAAAGCATTTTCAGTGTCTTCCTCGTTGGCACCAGTACTGACCTGACTCAATCCAATGTATATAAGCAAATTGATGTAGTCGCTGGTGGTGTCACGTTTATGCTCCTCTAAATACTTAACAGCCGGCATAGCCATTTTCAATACCCCTTGGAAGTCACGTTCCAGACACAAAAGGTTTGCCAGTCGGCTGGCAGACTTCTCGTAGTATTCCCCGTCAACTGTATTGTCCGACTCTTCCGCATGTTTCATGGCAAGTGTCCAGTATTCGGTTGCTTTGTCTTTTTGTTTCAGACGGTCATAGGCACAACCTTGCCAATAACAGGCCTTTGCATCAGAGATGTCACCTGTCATCAAGAGACTGTCAGTCAACATAACCAGACGATTGTAATCCTTCTGTTTGTAGGTACTGTCAATCAACCTGTCAAAATATGCCATTTCCTCTCCTACTCCAGTTTTCTTGCACGATGATAACAGGAGCAAGAATACAATAGGAAAAAGAAAGACAGTTTCGGATTTAGTAGTCATTGGCAAGGGCTTTTTATCTGAAAGAATCGGTAAGTAGTTTAATTTCTATCTGTGGTGAAATACGCTCATATAGGATATTATACACAGCATCAAGGATGGGCATGTTGACATGCTGATGTCTATTAATTTCCTTCATACATTTTGTGCCAAAGAAACCTTCTGCAATCATTTCCATCTCTATCTGTGCCGACTTGACAGAATAGCCTTTACCGATCATGGTTCCAAAAACACGGTTACGGGAAAAATTTGAGTATCCTGTCACCAGCAGGTCACCCAAATATACCGAATCATCCATGTTACGTTCTTGAGGATGGACACTCTTTAAGAAACGTGTCATCTCCTGTACGGCATTGGCCATAAGCACCGCCTGAAAATTATCGCCGAACTTCAATCCAGAGCAGATACCTGCTGCTATGGCATAGACATTCTTCAATACAGAAGAATACTCAATACCTATCACATCGGACGAAGTCTTCGTTTTTATATAGTCACTGGTAAGGATATCTGCAAACGCCTGCGCCTTTTCACGGTCAGAACAGCCGATGGTGAGATACGATAGACGTTCCAGTGCCACCTCTTCTGCATGTGACGGTCCTCCCAGGCATGCCAGATTCTCATATGGAACATCATATACCTGATGGAAATACTCTGAGCAAACCAGATTTTCATCAGGCACGATACCCTTGATGGCTGTAACGACAAACTTGTCTCGGATGCGTGTTTTGAGTTTCTTCAAGTGACTCTTCAAATATGGTGATGGTGTAACAAAGACCAGCGTGTCGTACTGTTGCACTATTTTATTTATGTCACTTGAGAACTCTATCTCGTCAACATTAAAATGAACACCAACGAGATAAGCAGGGTTATGACCTAACCTCTGGAAGTCTTCTATACGGTCGTCGCGACGCATATACCACCCGATGCGATGAGTATGTCCCACCACTATCTTGGCAATTGCCGTTGCCCAGCTGCCACCACCAATAATCGCTATCTTACCGCATTCAAACATATATCATCCCCTTTAACTTAGGGTGCTTTGGGCGCTCTGAATCCACTGCTGCACCTCATCGACCGACGGCTTCTGCATGTCAAGTTTATATTTCTTGACGATGTCTCCAATCTTCTGTTGTAGGCCTTGCGCTTTCTCTTCCTTGATATTTTGCACGAGGTTGAAACCTGCTTTGCGGAGCACAGGTACCCACTCTTCACTGACACCCACTTCTGCCCATTCTGCAACAGAGCTTTGTGGAATCTTCTTTTCTGGCTTCATCTGGGGGAAGAACAATACCTCCTGAATAAACGTCTTACCAGTCATCAGCATAACCAAGCGGTCAATACCTATGCCTATACCACTGGTCGGTGGCATACCATATTGCAGTGCACGTAAGAAGTCCTGATCAATAATCATGGCTTCGTCATCGCCTTTGTCTGCCAGTTTCATCTGTTCAATGAAACGCTCTTCCTGGTCTATTGGGTCATTCAGCTCAGAATAGGCATTTGCCAGTTCCTTTCCGTTGACCATCAGTTCGAAACGCTCTGTCAGTCCAGCCTTTGAACGGTGCATCTTTGTCAGTGGTGACATTTCTACAGGATAATCGGTAATAAAGGTCGGCTGTATAAACGTACCTTCACAGAACTCTCCGAACAGCTCATCGATGAGTTTTCCTTTACCCATCGTCTCGTCAACATCCATGCCTTTCTCTTTACAGAAAGCACGAATCTCCTCTTCCGTCTTGCCATTACAGTCGAAACCTGTCTTCTCTTTAATAGCATCCAATATGGGAAGACGACGATATGGTGCCTTAAACGAGACGATGTTCCCATCAATCTCTCTTTCTGGCTTGCCATTGACAGCGACACAAATTGTCTCCAACAGCTTTTCTGTGAATGACATCATCCAGTTGTAGTCCTTATACTGCACATAAAGCTCCATGCAGGTAAACTCAGGATTATGGTTACGGTCCATACCTTCGTTACGGAAGTTTTTGCCTATTTCATATACACCCTCAAAACCTCCCACGATCAAGCGTTTTAGGTAAAGCTCTGTGGCAATACGCATATACATGTCTTGGTCAAGAGCATTAAAATGGGTGATAAACGGACGGGCAGAAGCACCACCGGCAATGGCCTGCAAGGTTGGTGTTTCCACCTCTGTGTATCCAGCTTCGTCAAGCACCCGACGAAGTGTACGTATAACTGTAGCACGCTGAAGGAACGTTTCCTTCACACCATCGTTGACAACCAGGTCAACATAACGCTGGCGATAGCGCAGTTCTGGGTCATCGAACTTATCGTATGCCACGCCATCTTTATATTTGACAATAGGCAGTGGTTTGAGCGACTTCGACAACAAAGTAAGCTCCTGTGCATGAACAGATATTTCTCCTGTTTGGGTACGGAAGACGAATCCCTTGATGCCGATAAAGTCACCTATGTCCAGCAAACGCTTGAATACAACGTTATACAAATCCTTGTTTTCGTCAGGGCACAAGTCATCACGGGTGATATAGACCTGAATGCGTCCCTTGCTGTCCTGCAACTCAACAAACGATGCCTTACCCATGACGCGACGACTCATCATCCTGCCGGCAATGCACACATGGCGTGGCTCTTCGCCTTCCTGCAAGTCTATGAATTGGTCACGTATATCTGTCGAGAATGCATTTGTGGGATATTCTGCTGCAGGATATGGGTTAATACCCATCTGTCGCAGCTCTTGCAGACTCTGCCGTCTGCCTATTTCTTGTTCGCTTAATTCTAAAATATTCATAATAGAGATTTGTTTTGACTGCAAAGGTACGAAAATAATTCATAATACATAAAGTAAGGATTGTTAATTTTTCAATTATAGTAAAAAAAAAGATAAATCTTTTGGCTGCATAATGAAATATTTGTATATTTGCCACATCAATAATTAGGAGACCTATGATAGAGACCTCAATGAAAGACAAAGTGTTTGGTGTAGAAATAAGCATCGAACGTACTGCCTATGCTATTATCGACATTCGTGGAAACATTATTGCCCGTGAAGAGTTCGCAACAACAGACTACACGAACATCAATGATTTCGTTTCAGCACTATGTGAGAAATTGGTTGAAATGATGTTAGCCCACGATATGTTTGGAGCTATCCGATCTGTGGGCGTGAGTGCCCCCAGCACTAACTTCATGACCGGCTGTATAGAGAATGCCGTCAATTTCCCCTTCAAGGGAATCATCCCCTTGGCAGCGATGATGCGTGACCGTTTGGGAATGGCCGTTGCCGTTGCTAACAAAGCACATGTAAGAGCATTGGGAGAATACGAGTTTGGTGCAGCCCATGGCTTGAAAGACTTTGTGCTCTTGACCATGGGGCATGGTATAGGAAGTTTCATTTTCTCAAACAATCAGCCTTACTTGGGGTCCGACGGTTTTGCTGGTGAGTTCGGTCATACCTGTATGGAAACCAACGGACGTGTATGTGGCTGTGGCAAACATGGATGTGTAGAGGCTTATCTAGCCGAAAAAGGCATTCTCCAGACGGCTAAAGAGATTATGTCCGAAAGCAATGAACCCAGTTTGATGCGCGAGAAAGCTGATCTCAAACCAATAGATATCACTGCATTCTGTGAACAGGGTGACAAACTTGCCATTGAGACCATGCGTCGTACTGGTGTATGGCTTGGCTGGTCATTAGCCAATTATGCCACTGTTGCAGATCCTGAAGCCTTTATTTTCACTGGTGGAATATCACACGCAGGCAAATGGCTTTTCGATTCAGCAGAAGAATCTTTCAACAAGAAAGTTTTCCATAACATTCAAGGCAAGGTACGGTTTATTATGTCTTCTTTAGATCCAGAGGTCTGCGACCTATTGGGTGCTTCTGTCTTAGCGTGGGACGTTAAAGAATATTCATTATTTAAGTAATTGATACCAAATATAAATACGACTTTTCTATGGACGAGATGAAGGTTAAGACCAGAGTGGTCGGAGTTGATTTATCCTTGGATTACACAGTATGTGCCATCGTAGATATTCGTGGTACCATCATTGCGAAGAATTCGTTTGCGACCAGCGACTATCCAGACGTAAACAACTATGTATCTGTTCTCTATGAAAAGATTATCAAACTGGCAGAAGAAAACGGAGGAATAGATACCATACGCTCTGTGGGCATTAGTGCACCCAGTGCTAATTTCAAAACTAATTGCATTGAAAATGCTTCCAATTTACCATGGAAAGGTGTTGTACCACTGGCAGCAATGCTGCGCGACCGCTTAGGACTGGCTGTAGCAGTGGCTAACGATGGTCATGTAACAGCATTGGGCGAACAAGCTTTTGGTAGTGCTCACGGCATGAAGGACTTCATTGTCATTAGCACTGGACAAGGTGGCGTTGGCAGCAGCATCTTTACCAATGGCCGTCCGCACTTAGGAGCCAACGGTTTCTCTGGTGAGTTAGGACATACATGCGTTATCGAGAATGGACGTCAGTGTGGCTGTGGAAAGAAAGGCTGCTTAGAGACTTATGTCTCCATACTGGGCATTGTTCAGACAGCACGTGATTTGGTGTCCGAGAGCGACGAGCCATCACTCATACGCAATATTGACAATTTGAACATTCAGTCATTCGTCCTTTGTTGTCAGAAAGGTGACGCCCTGGCTTTAGAGGCTGTCCACCGTGCTGGAAAGCTATTAGGACGTTCACTGGCTAATTATGCGTCAATATTCAACCCTGAGGCCATCATTCTTACAGGAGACATCCTCCTGGTAGCAGAATGGATTATGCCTTCTGTCAGAGAAGCAATCGAAGAAAATGTGTTCCACAACTTGCGTGGCAAGGTTAGAGTGTTGGCATCATTGCTCGACAACGACAACCGCACCGTACTTGGCGCCAGTGCATTGGCATGGGACGTTAAAGAATACTCACTTTTTATTTAAATAATGGACGTAGAAAGAATCAAGCAAATAATAGAAGAGAAACCCAACCTGTCAACCGCCCTCGGAATGGAATTTCTTTCCACTTCCGAGGACGATGTTTGTATGGCGCGAATGAAGGTCGATGAACGTAATCGTCAGCCTTTTGGATTCTTAAGCGGTGGTGCATCGTTGGCATTGGCAGAGAATGTGGCTGGCGTAGGCTCCTCGTCGCTATGCCCAGGAAAGATGTGTGTAGGCATAGAGGTCAGCGGCAGTCATGTGAGAGCTGTATCCGAAGGCGACACGGTTACTGCCATTGCCCGTCTTCAGCACCAAGGAAGTACGTTACATGTGTGGAATGTAGAAATCCGCAATAGTGCCGGCGAATTAATCTCGACGGTGCGTGTTACTAACTATGTTATTAATCACAACAAATAATAATGACGGCATTTGCTCTTTACCGTTTACCACGCGAAAATAGTTTCACCCTGGTAGCCCAGACCGAAGGTAACCCAATGAAACTAATGTCGTTGAGTGAGCTAAACGGAAGAAGTGGCTTCGTTGTTGCTCCGTTTGCTATATCCCCAGACCATCCTCTGCTGCTGATTCGCAACAATATTGTTGAACGTCATGGCCTCTCTGACACACTTGAGTTGCCTTGTACCATTCTTCATCAAGCCACTGACGATAGTTCGCACAAAACCTATGCCATTGATTTTGCCAATTATCATTCGCGCCTGCTGTCAGGTAACTTTCAGAAAATAGTTCTTGCCCGTAGTTCTGAGATATTAGCAAACAGCTCATGCCAACCATACGAGCTGTTCAAGGAGGCTTGTCGTCGTTACCCACGTATGTTTATCTGCCTGGTATCAACACCCATCAGTGGCACCTGGCTGACAGCAACGCCTGAAATACTGCTTTCAGGAAAAGACAGCTCATGGCATACCATGGCCTTGGCAGGTACCATGAAACTGGAAGGCTCTCAGTTAGCTTTCGATACCAACACGCCTCAAGTTGACCTGAACATTGCTTGGACCGACAAGAACATTCAAGAACAGCGATATGTCGCTACTTATATGACGGAGTGTCTTGAACGTTTCACAACCGACTTCAGCGAGTGTGGACCCTATACGGTCCGTGCAGGAAACTTAGTTCATTTGCGTAGCGACTTCCGTTTCTCACTGCCTGACGAATGTCATCTTGGCGATATACTACAGACGCTACACCCAACACCTGCTGTATGCGGACTACCCAAACATGATGCCTTTAAGTTCATCTGTGAGAATGAGCACACCCCCAGACGCTACTATAGTGGGTTCATGGGACCATTGAGAATGTCGGAAACCCATCTTTATGTTTCGCTACGTTGCATGCAACTCCTTTCCAATCGTTATCAGCTTTATGCCGGTGGCGGGCTTTTATCTGACAGTTCCGAAGAGCAGGAATGGCTGGAAACCGAGGCTAAGATGGAGACCATGCGTAATCTCATAATTATTTAACGATGTATAGCAACAAAGAGAATGTCAATATCCTTACGGCCCTGCTCGTAAAACACGGTGTACGCCATGCTGTTGTCTGTCCTGGTAGCCGTAATGCTCCTATCGTACATAACTTCAACCAGTGTCCAGACATCAAGTGCTATCCTGTTACCGACGAGCGTTCAGCTGGGTTCTACGCTCTGGGAATGGCATTACACGAAAAGCAGGAGTCGCGTGTTTGCATTTGCGTGACCAGCGGCACAGCCTTGCTCAACCTACTGCCAGCAGTAGCCGAAGCATTTTATCAACAACTTCCTCTTATTGTCATTTCGGCTGACAGGCCCCAGCAATGGATTGGTCAACTCGACGGACAGACACTGCCTCAGCCTGATGCCTTAGGACGATTTGTCCAAAAGGCCGTTTCCTTACCAGAACCTCATGATGACGAAGAACGCTGGTACTGCAATCGGCTTGTCAACGAAGCACTTTTGGTATCTCACGCGCCCGTACATATTAATATACCTATCAGTGAACCGTTGTTTGATTTCTCCATGCCGTCACTTCCCGATGAAAGATGCATATCGCTATTACCAGCCCAGATGTCTGACCGTACACTCAGCCATGTCTGCCGAATGTTCATGCATTCACAACGACCTTTGCTAATTGCCGGTCAACCCTTGAATGCAAACTACGACGAGGCTGTAAAGATCATTGAGAATGACGAGCGTTACATCCCCGACCTTGTCTTATATACAGGAGGCTCCATCGTTAGCAAAAGACTAAAGCATTTCTTGCGTAAGGCTAAGGAGACATGGTTGGTCAGCACCGATGGTGACGTTCATGACACCTTTATGAACGTCACCCATGTCCTGCAAGGCGATGGTGACGTCGTTGCAGACCAGATACGTTTTCTTCTTGAGCAGCAGCCCCACCCCTTCGTTCAGCTATGGGAGGACCTGTTAGCGCGCATACGCGAGCATGCAGACAATTTTGTTGCCGACTACTCACAAACGGCTACGGTGCAGTATTTTGAGAAGCAACTGCCTCCTGCCAAGTCTCTTGTGCATTACGCCAACAGCACAGCCATTCGCCTGGCAAACATCTTTGCACGCCATGCCATATACTGCAACCGTGGTGTCAACGGCATCGAAGGCTCACTCTCTACTGCTGCAGGCATGTCAGTAGTGACCGCCGACCAAGTCTTCTGCGTTATTGGCGACCTGAGTTTCTTCTACGATCAGAATGCATTGTGGAACCAGAATCTTCGTGGCAACCTGAGAATCCTTCTCCTGAACAACGGACGAGGCGGCATCTTCAATATGCTGCACGGTCTGGAACAGAGTGCTGCACGCGACCGTTTAGTGGCAGCCGAGCATCACACGTCGGCAGAGGGCATCTGTCAGCAGAATGCCGTAGGCTATCGTCGCGCTTCCAACATGCAACAAATGCATCAGGGCATCGACTGGCTGCTCACAGAACCGTGCGACCGTCCGTCACTGCTCGAGGTCATTACCGATGCAGAAACAGATGCCGACGTCTATAAACTTTATTATAGGAGTTTATAAAGTCCTCTCTCCATCGAAGAGGATGGAGAGAAAAACCTTTTTTAGTATTTAAAACTTGATCCGCCGAGGAACTCACGCATGATGCTGGTAGGTGGTATTTCCTTGTCGCTGATGGGGATGAAATAGTGGAGGAACTTCAGCAGCCTGTGTGCCTCACTGTACTCTGGACAGTTCTTAGGTACCGAGGCTAATATAATCTCTGCATGTGTTCGCAATACAGCAAACTCAATGTTCAACGCTGAATTGAACATCACATCTGCCGACTCCTGGAACGGGAATATCCATTTGTCCTCTGCCTCACACACATTCTTCCATTGGCTAATGGTCTCCTGTGCCGTGTATGCTCCTTTGTTATAGTCACGGATGATACGGCGTAACAGCCTGTTATCGCGAACGGGAATCCAGTTATGGTCGTCCAAGGAGATACTGGTAAGAGCCGAGATATAAATCTTGAACTTTGCTGCATCAGGTATCTTCTTTGTCAGCAACGGGTTCAGCGCATGAATGCCCTCAATGATGAGCACGCTGTCATTGGAGAGTTTCAGTTTCTTCCCATTCCATTCCCTCTTGCCCGTCACGAAGTTGTATTCTGGTATCTCCACTCGTTCACCCTGCATCAGCCTAAGCAGATGATCCTCGAGGAGAGTGTATTCCACTGTTTCGATGTTGTCGAAATCATAGTCTCCATTTGGCAGTTTGGGGGTGTCAAGCCGGTTGACAAAGTAATCATCAGTAGAGAAAGACATCGGTCGCAGACCGCAAGCAAGAAGCTGAACACTCAAACGCTTGCAGAACGTTGTCTTTCCTGAGCTACTCGGTCCTGTGATCAGGACTATTCGGACGGGGTCTTTCTCGCGGTTAAAACGTCGTTCTATCTCCTCTGCTATCTGTACTATCTTCTTCTCTTGCAACGCCTCGCTTACCTGTATCAGTTCCGACGCATGACCTTTCAATATGGCTTTGTTGACATCACCCGCATTGGACAGACGCATGATGATGTCCCAGCGTGTCTTTTCTGCAAACATGCTGTATGTCTTGGGCATGTCAACCTTTTCGGCAAGGATGGAAGGATTGTTCCAGTCGGGCACTCGCAACAACATACCATCATGGTATGGCTCCAGTGCCCACACGCTCAGATAACCAGCTGAAGGCACCAACGGTCCGTAGTAGTAGTCGGCCGTATCACCTAACATATAGTAGTCACTATATACCTGTCCACTGGTTTCCAACAGCTTAACCTTGTCTGTCAGACCTCTTTCGGCAAACACCCTAACGGCTTCCTCGGTGGTTGCTTCGTTCCTTCTGAATGGCATGTCCAGCCTGATAATCTCCTGCATACGCTCCCTTATCCGGTCAACATCACCCTCGCGCAGGGGCTCAGTATTCTTCTTCCTGAAGTTACAGTAATAGCCTCGCTCTATAGTATGCTCGATGAAAAGTTTTGAACCAGGGAACAGGTCCTGGGTCGCCTTATAGAGCACGAAGCAAAGCGAACGTACATAGACACGGTGTCCACTGCCTTCACGTGCATCCATAAACTCAACATCGCGGTTTTGATAGAGCCTGAACTTCAGACCCTGTGATGCGTTATTCACTTTGGCAGAAACCACAGGATATGGCAGTTTTATGTCTTCAGCAAATTCCTGATAGACTTCCAACAGCGATGTTCCCTCTGGGAAACTCTTCGTCACATTATTATTCTTACAGCGGATTTGGAGCATACTATTTAAGATTAAAGATTAAACATTAAAGATTAAAAATTGAACATTAATGATGTGCAAAGATACTAATAATCAGACAGAATGCCAAAAAAATCCTGATTATTTTCTCAAATTACCGACATCAACACCACTGGACTTATAAAAAAGGAGAAGACCTCAACCACCTCGGTCAAGGTCTTCCACGTTATCACCAAATAATCTTAAACCTAAAAATACTTTTTACTATTGACTGGCACGCTTGCCAAATAAAAAAACACTATGTTAACCTAAATCACTATGATGTATGAAATAATGCCTAATGTCTGGGAGGACGATGTCCGTGGTGTCCTCGGTGCCCACGTCCTTCCGGACGGTCTTTCTTCTCTGCCTGATACTTGGCATACTGCTCTTCAGTCATGATACCCTTCAGCTCTGCCTCGTATGCTTCCATTGCCGAACGCTGCTCCATTCCGAACTTCTTGTTTAGGGCAAGCAGCTTCTCGGCCTGACTGTCATTCATGTCGTATTTCTTGACCATTCGTTCGGTGCGATGCTTCACCTTCTTTTCTGGGTCTTGATTGCCACAACAATCCTGAGCCATCATTGTTGTACTAAATGCTATTGCGGCTATCACCGCCATCATTATCCTTTTCATATCTTTTCCTTTCGTTTTTAAATTGTGTTTAAAAGATGTTTGCTTAAGTTGTACAACTATCATTTTGACGCTGACAAGAAGACAAAGTTTAATTGAAAACAAAAAAAAGATGGTTTTATTCAACGAAATGACATTTTTTTACTATTTTTGCAACAAATTTGTAAGCGAATGAAATACATACTGCCTGTTCTCCTGTCGCTGCTAATGATACTTAGCGTCTCCTGCTCGTCATGTTCCAAAGGTGAGAAGGGGGATGCCACTGACACCTTACAGATGTTGACCACACAGATTCAGCAGTGCTCTCGGCTATATACTGCAGAATACCAGGTACACAAAATCGTCACCCATGACGACGTTCTCCGGCTGCAAGGCCAACTCACTGGTGAGGACTACGACGTCAGTCTGCCCATGTTAGGCGACCGCAAGATAGCCATCCCCATGGATGCCACGTTGAAGGCTTATATTGACTTTACCGGTTTCAATGCAGACAATGTGGAGCGTAGAGGCAAGAAAATCAGTATCACCCTACCCGACCCAAAGGTGATGCTGACGAGTTCGAAGATTGACCATGCCAATATAAAGAAATATGTGTCGCTGTTGCGTTTCGACTTTACTGACGCTGAGCTGTCGTCATATGAACAACAGGGGCGCGAAGCTATCATTGCCACCATCCCCGACATGGGCATTGTTGAGTCAGCACGTGAGAATGCTGCGCGCCTTCTCATTCCTATGATTTGCCAATTAGGTTATCAGGAAAGCGACATCACCATCACGTTCCGTCAGGACTTCGATGCCAGTCATGTGGAAATAGTAAGGAATAAGGAATAAGATGAAACAGGAATATAAGAAATATCTGATAGGTGGGATTGTTGCCGCAGTTGCTATCATTGTTGTAGTGACTTTAGTGGGGGTGGTGAGGTGTAGCAGCCGGAACAGCATGCATCTTGTGACGGACGACCGTATCGACGTGACACCCCAGCAGATACGTTCCATACGTGAGATTGGTGAATGGGAATTCCTGTCCGTCACCGATGAGGAGATGGTTGACACCCTGCGCCGTGGCATCTTCTTCGACGACCAACTGGTACGTATCTACTATGGCACTTTACGCCTGGGCATTGACATGCAGCAGTTGCGCGACGATGCCTTCGCCAGCAGTGGCGACACGCTCGTCGTGACATTGCCTCCCATTGGGTTGTTAGACGACAACTTCATCGACGAGGCACGAACACGGTCTTTCATCTCTACCGGCAGTTGGAGCGAACAGACACGCGAGGAACTCTATCAGCGTGCGCATGACAGAATGTTGAAACGGAGTCTCAACCTACAGAATATCCGTCGCGCGGAAGAAAATGCCGACATTCAAATAAAGAACATGCTCCGTTCTATGGGTTTTGAACACGTAATCATAAAATATGGACAGACTTAACGATATCTTATCACTTATAAGCGACTTCTTGTGGGGGTGGCCCATGATTATCCTGCTGTTAGGTACCCATCTGTACCTGACCATACGACTTCGTTTTCCCCAACTACGGATATTTACCGCCATACGCCTTTCGGTAAAGAAAGACACCGATGGCCATGGTGACGTGTCGCAGTTTGCATCACTGGCTACTGCCTTGGCAGCAACCATTGGCACGGGTAACATCATCGGTGTGGCAACAGCCATCGCATTGGGAGGACCTGGAGCTGTCTTATGGTGCTGGCTGACAGGTGTGTTCGGCATAGCCACCAAGTATGCCGAAGGACTGTTAGCCATCAAGTATCGTGTAAAAACTGCCGATGGCAGAATGTTAGGCGGTCCCATGTATGCTTTGGAACGTGGCTTAGGGTGGAAATGGCTGGCCGTTGTTTTTGCCTTCTTCACTGCATGTGCCTCGTTCGGCATTGGCAATACCGTACAGGCAAATGCCATTGCGGTGTTGGCCAACGAGTCATACGGTATCTCACCTTACTTCACAGGAGCAGTCGTTTCCACGCTGACTGCAGCCGTGGTCTTGGGAGGCGTCAAGAGCATCGCCCATGTATGCTCCATGTTAGTACCTTTCATGGCTATCTTCTATGTCATTGGCTGTTTCATCATCCTTGGCATCAACTGGAATTTCCTCTGGCCCGCACTCAAACTCATCGTTGTATCGGCTTTCTCACCTGAGGCAGCAGGAGGTGGATTCGTTGGGTCAACGGTCATGCTGGCTGCTCGTTTCGGTATAGCACGCGGACTGTTCTCTAATGAGTCAGGACTGGGTTCTGCACCCATCGTGGCAGCAGCTGCCAAGACGCGTAACCCTGTCCGCCAGGCACTTGTATCGTCGAGTGGCACTTTCTGGGACACGGTAGTCATTTGTGCCATCACAGGTCTGGTCATCGTCAGCAGTGTGCTGGCTTATAGTGACATCGATTTCTCCAATGGTGCCGTACTCACTAAAGCTGCCTTCTCCAAGATTCCATATTTAGGTACACCCCTGCTGACCTTCGGTCTGCTGACATTTGCATTCTCTACCATTCTTGGCTGGTGCTACTATGGTGAACGGGCTGTAGAGTACCTGGGGGGCATGCGTTGGGTCAAGGCCTTCCGTGTGTTTTATATCATTGCCATTTTTGTGGGAAGCGTCATCAACTTGAGTCTTGTCTGGAGCTTTGCCGACTGCGCCAATGCCCTCATGGCCATACCAAACCTGATATCCCTGCTCTTCCTCAGTGGCATCATCGTACACGAGACACGTAAATATCTCTGGCGCGACCGTCTTGACGATTACGATGACAGTAGTGAATAACAGTAGCGCGACATATGGCACTCTTGGGCAGGTATTTCTTTCCATTTTTTTATTTTGATGAAGCATGTAAAGTCGTATCGCCACAAAGAGTGCCATTTTCTTATAATCGGTTCTTCTCAGCATTACCAGCACCGGTTCCCTTATACTTCGACGGGGTGACGTTGAAGCGGTAACGCAGGGAGAGGGTAAGGCTGCGCGAGTCGTCGTCCTCCGTCTTGCGGAGTATCATGCGTTCGAAGTAGAATGTGCCTTTGCCGATGCCCTGATTGAAGAGATCGTTCGCCGATAACTTGACGTTGAGCCGTCGCTTGAACAGGTCCTTGCTGACGCTGAGCGAGAGCATCGCGTTGGTGGTTTCTATCTTGTAGTTCGAGCCTGCGTAGCCGTGGGTGTGCATGTTGAAGTCGGCTTGCAGCAGCCAGTCGTGGGGTAGGGTGACGATGTTGCCCAGTTGCAGCGACAGCATGGGCTGGTTCATGCTTTTGTCCTGCCCGTTGAAGGTCGTCGTGAGCCATTGCTTCATGAATGTGGCGTTATATTGTGGTGTCCATGTCACGCCGCTGCCCAGTCGGATGTCGCGCTGCATGCCCAGCGTGACTAAGAGCCAGTTGACGTGGTCGTAGTTCTTGGTGGTGGCCATGTTGACCTTGCTGTCCTGTTCTATGCTTTCCATCACTATCATGAAGGGATTGACACAGTGGTTGAAGTTGGTGTTTAGGTAGAATCCTTTCCACATTGTCATGGCGCTGAAGTTGTGATACTTTACTGGTCGCAGATACGGATTACCCCGCTGCATGTTCAGCCGGTTCTCATAGATCACGTCGTTGCTCAGCAGCCAGTAGGCCGGGCGATTGGTGCGCTTGGCATAGCTGAGGGAGAGCCCACCCCCAGCTCCTCCCCAAGGAAGGGGAGCCGAAACGGATACAGAGGGAAAGAAGTCATCGTAAGTGCGGCATTGGT
>Ga0247610_10002897_pt1 | contig 19323 bp, 23 predicted proteins | sample 174DNAGHGhighgp2_FD_193483 | JGI IMG/M metagenome (GOLD analysis project Ga0247610, IMG submission 193483) | Sheep rumen microbial communities from Palmerston North, Manawatu-Wanganui, New Zealand - 1742 DNA GHGhigh gp2 | ecosystem: Host-associated > Mammals > Digestive system > Stomach > Rumen...
TAAAGGGTTGCTCGCTTACTCATTTTAATTATGTCTTTACTGAAGTTTCGGAATTATGAAAGGACTGTCTGTGACTCATGTCTCCCTACAGAGAGACTTGAAACACCGCGTGCGGCGTTGGTCATCCCCGCAAGCGGAATTGGCCGTCCCCGCGTGCAGCGTTTGAAATTCCCCCGAAAGGAGCCATCCCATACGCGACGCAGCAAAGAAACAAGCCCTCTATTATCATCTATGGCTGAACTTCCGAAACTTGAATGTCTTTACTTAAAAAGAGGGCAAGTCCGGCAGGCCTCGCTTGCCCTCATAACCATTAACCTTAGAGCCTTGGAGTCATTTCCGACCTAACAGCCCCAGTGGTTTATTAACGCTGTAGCCCCAAGAAGAGCAACAGTCAGCGTTTGCCCATATGGGCAAACGCAGCCTCCCAAAGGGAAGCATCACTCCGTAGAGTGAATAGTCCACTCATACAATAGAACCCCAACCGTGATTGGAATTTACAAATCATTTGGCGGGTTGTCCTCCAGCGAGGTTAACCAATACTCTTGTCCAAACGAATGAGTGGGGCCCTGCACTGCTGCAGGGTTACATCTTGAATGTGCGAAAACATCCAGTTTCTATATTGAGTTCTTTACAGAATTCCTCGATTCTCTTACTATCTTCATCGGAGTGATAGCTGAATTCCCACTGAGCATCACCCTTAACCGATGACCTGAGTTGCTTATAATAGTCCATATCAACCGCTCCAAGCGAACAGCCAATGATGGTTATCTTCTCAACACTGCCCAACGAGTCAAAGAATCCCATGTGGGCATCTATTATCTTCCTCGTATTCTTAAAGTTGGTGTCATAATACTTCTCCAAACGCTCTTCTGCCGCCTCCACTGCATAATATCGTATAGGTAGCCGCCAATTTCCTGTCCAGTCCTTCTTATGGAAGAAAGCCAAATATGCTAACTTGTCATTTCTGAAATAACGCCCCTTTTTGTCCTTCTGCACATGGCGGTAACGTCGGCGATTCTGGTTTTTATGTTTCCATCGTTCAAATGCCTGTTGATTATCAGAATGGTGTCCCAACACTAACGATCCGAACTTATCCCTTCTACATCCGTGAATGTAGCATATCTGCTCAGCAGGAATGTCATATTCGCTTTCCAGAAACAGCGTATAGTTAAAGTTCAGAAAGATGGCATCCTTATCTATATCCAACATCCTCTTGCGGAATCCTTTACCATAATGAATCGTATTTATCCAGCGATGGAAATGATACTTCATTTCAAAGGTACAAGACGTAACAGTATCTGCAATTACATCCAAAGGAGCATAGAACTGTGCATAGCTAAAGTCTTCATCATCCTCATTAACTCGTGGCAGCTGCATGTCAAGCATATCAAATATTTTCTCCCTGTTCAGCTCACTAAGGTTTGTTTCAAAATCCCGCCACAGATTTGAACGGCTCCAAGTAGCCACAGGATAACGTAATCCATATTCATTATGCCTGTACTCATATGGCTGCAAACACCAGAACCAGCCCACAGGTGTCGAAAAGCTTCTATCCAGTGAACGGGGTCCGAAATACAAGTCGAAATACCCAACTGTTTGTGGACTTCTTCTGTATAGATAGCGGCGAAAATTCATATATCCCGATTCAGCCCCGTGATAGCGGTCAAAGCCATTACCTATCACATACAAATGCTTGACAGGTTTTCCTCCTACATCATAATGCTGCTGTAGAGAGCGTGGGGCAAGCGAGCCACCCTTGTCATAGCAGTATTTAGTCATCTCTTCCACCACCTGTGCCTTAGGCATATCTAAAGGAAAAGTACCCAAAAGAGTACTAACATTGAAGGGTTTTAAATAATCTAATCCTTCCAGTGGCAACATACCATGAATTTCCGAAAACCAACTCAGTGCACGGAATATGAACACGCCCCTTTTGTATTCATACGAATCCTTATTCAGCTTATTATCATGCTCTTGTACAGGAACTATGGCTTTTATCCTTTTCAACAATTCTTTCAATTCGTGTTTCTGAGGAACGGTATAATCTTTTGATTTCCTCACGGCTTGATAATGAGCCGTTATTCTGTTCCTTAATGTTCCAGCCTGTGATTGTTCGCTCAATTCCATGAGGGAAGCCACCATAGCCTCCGCCATTTTGAATCTCATCAGAGCGGCATCATACCCCTCTAATGGTTCTGGCACTTCCCTTTCGAACAAGTTATTCAAAGAATATGCACATCGACACATCGTCTCCTTATTACCGCTTCTCACGGCCTTATGAAGTGCATATATCGACTGTAACAACTTTGCCTTGTTCATAATCCTCTATTTCGTCTAATCCACCTAACTGTATCTCTAAATAAGCTGTAATACTCTTGTCGCTCGTATTCCCGAATTGTATTAAACATCGTAATCAATCTATCCCCTCCAAGATATGCCACACATAGTGTAGGTATAAAACTCTGTTCCGTAGCCTCAACATAGGCTATAAAGTAATACACTAAGAACGTATATAGTATTACAAATCTTGGAACAAATGAAGATATCAGTTTCATAGGACGTCGCCTTTCCCCTTCGTATTTTTCTTTTCTCACAAACGGCTGAATTGATTTTAAGGACAAACCACAAGCAAGTAAAATGATTATCACGAGCCATACTCTTCGAGGTATATGCATAGCCTCTATTTCAGCAAGCATTATCAGGTATGTGAATAGACCGCCTGTTATCAATGTCGTGTTAAGAATCTGATATATTGTCCAGCAGTTCGTTATCCTTACAGCTAAACACAAACCATATTTCCCACGCCAAGCATAACATTCGTATACAATTTTATATAGCTGAAGAATACTTTCTAACAGTAGCAAAACAAGCAAAGCCCCCTGTATGTTAAAAAGACAATGTGTATATTGTAATCAATAAAGTTACAAATAATACAAATGTTGCGCAAGAAGTCCAAATAATGATTCTGTTGTTTCCACTGATGTCATTACACAATTGTTCCATACAACAAGTCATATTGATTATAGGCATATGCATCTGTCATACCGGCAATATAGTCCACGATGACACGCATTAAACAGTTTTTCCTGTAGTCAGTATTCCTATAGCAATTTATCTCACCTCTCATCTCACCCATCGTCTTCCCATTTACTCTAATAGATGTATAGAACCTTGCTATCTCATCATCGGGCAACTGACTAGGGTTAGATAGATAAGCTTCGAATAAACGTCTTATAATATATGCGCCCTTCCCATCCATTGACTGTGCTCCATATGAGTTCAGAATGGATGATTTTAGGAAGTTGTGGAATTCTTTGTCAGCTGCCTCAAACGCGGTAGTAAATGAAACCAGAGATTTAGCTTCTTCAATTGAGATATTCCCCTTTTGAACTCTAAAATCCTGTGCATTAGTAATTCCCAAATCTTCACCTCTTTGATTGATTCGCCTCTTTGTCTCTTCAATCAAGTTCACGACATATGCCTTCACAATCAATCTTGAGAATTGAGCCAAAAATTCATCATCAGAAGCCCCAACCATAGTTTTCAGCTTATCATAATTTTCACAGTCAAAAGCTGTAAAAACGCCGTTGAAAATGCCAAGCTTATCCACTAATGTTTTCCTATCAAGAATTTGGAATCTGATACTATCTTCTATGTCGTGGTGGCGCTGAGCGATTTCGTCAGCTACTGCTACAACTAAGCTTTCTATTGACCAGTAGCTGTCACCACCAATTTTAGTTAAAAAGTCATCATAGAATTGACAAGACAAATGTCCTTTATTAGCTCCAATCCTGGCACATACTGACGGATGGTGAACATTATAGCAAAAACCTTGCTTTAGCATACATGGTTTGTATTGCAAACCAGAGTGATTCACAATCCCCCAAAGCGTATACTTTGACAAGTTCAAATCACCCTCCAGTTCACACAGTACTCTTAACGACTGAAGATTGTGCTTAAAGCCCATATTATTATCCGCCACAACTATGCCTAACTGTTCACAATTATTCATAATGAGACTAAGCGTTCTCTCGCCTACATGACCAAAAGGTGTGTGTCCGACATCATGTCCCAACGCAATGGCTTCAGTCAAGTCAAGATTACACCCCAAAGAGGTAACAATAGTTTTGGCTATTTGATTTACCTCAAGGGTATGTGTAAGCCTTGTCCTTAGGTCTTTTATCTCATCTGAGAAAAAGACTTGAGTCTTATCGCTTAGCCTGCGGAACGCTTTAGAATACAAAATCCTGTCGCGGTCAATAGCAAAATCCCCCCGACCATCTCTTTTGTCAACCTGACGGCCACTATAACGGTCATCTACTGTCAAATTATTCTTCGCGGTAAAATAGTTTGTATTCATAGGAAACATTAAAATAAAATCATCCTTCTTACCTCTAACAATGCCCCCTCTATTTCATCGAGAGGCACTTTCCCACCCCACATACGATATATATATTCAGGAGTGACACAAGCCGGATCCACAGAACAAGAGCGAGCTTCAGACTCAAGAAAATCTCTAAGTTGGCTAACAAGTCCAGACTCAAGAATGTCTTCTGGGCCCAATGGCTCATAAGGTCCATCCTTGACCTCCAAGATTACTGTACCTGACTCCAAAGAGTGTACCGTATGCCACTGACCGATTGGAATATTCACTGCCACCACCGGTCCATTTGGTGACAGCTCTATCGCTTCCGTGCATGTCCGCTCCAATTCGTCATAGAACTCCTCCACCAATCGTCCCCGCAGACACACCACCGTTTCCGATGTGTTCCGATGCCGATGTATTGGCAACGGACTCCCTGGCTCAATCGCATTCAGCATCCGTTGGCTCTTATCCTCTGCCGAATTTCGCAGATCCATATTCATCCTTAACCGAGGCGAAGCTTTCGCCTGCTCAGTCAGATTATCCAATAAGGCTTGTGTGATATTCATAAAATTATCGCTTATTTCTTCCAAATCTCGGCCAAAAGAGATACGAGCAAAACATACATATTCCTTTTACTATTTTCTTTGTCTTGCTCATGTGTTATAGAAGAACCCCAAATCATTGATTAATACTTCCTCATCGCCACCTCAAATGCCTCGGCATAGTTCACGCCCCACTGACTACCACGCATGGCGGCTAAGCCAGTGATATATTCAGCAGAGCGAGGATGTGGATACGGACGCATCACACCACGGTACATCGAGAGAGCCTTAACCTTGGCATCTACGCCATCTTTTCCAACTTCCACAAAACAGCTGGGATTAAACGTCTGCATCGCATTGTTAATCTTCCACTCCGTGCAGCTGGGCACCTCCATATACCAGAATTCCTTCACACGCTTCACCTCAGGCCTACGCTGGAACAGACGTATTGCCTCTTGGCACGCCATCGACGTCTGCAGATGGTCGTTGTTCGTGTCTGCAGGATGATGCGTGATGATGATGTCCGGCTCACTCTCCTTGATAGCGCTCTCAATGAACTGCACCAGTTGCAGATGTGGCACCGTGTTCATCTCGATGTTTGGGAAAGTCCCTTCATACTCCTTGTTCACCCCGATATATTTCAATGCCGCATGTGTATCATCATCCAACTCATTGTCCTCCGGACGGAACGCACGCGCCTTCGCCTCCGTACACATGATACACACATCCACCTGGTCACCATTGTGAGCCCATTTCCATATCGATGCTCCAGCACCCAGCACCTCATCATCCGGGTGCGCCACTACGATTAAGTACTTCATATTCTTAGTTGTATTATTTTCGTTAACTTATTTGTCCGATGGACCCCGCTGCAGGCACAGTGCCGCTTTCGCGCCACAGAGTCCTTTGCTCCCCACAGAGACTGGCGGCCTATTCGGACCGCCCGTCTCTTTTTCCTGCCCGATCACTTCATCTGTTCCTTTACCCAATTTGCATACTTCACAAATTCTTCATCCTTTGAATTAATCTGAAGAATATAATTTATTTTCCCCAATAAGTGATGCTGATACACAGGAACGGTTTTTATCCATTCAGGAAGTTCAATCCGTGTCATGTGCTCCAGAAAACCATATTTGATGCAATAGTAAACCTCCTGACGCACCTTGTCACGATATTCTTTTGGTACCTGCAAAATCTTGTTTACAACCACACCTGTCACCCTCTGCGAGCACCCCCGACTCATCACTTTTGTCTTTTCTTCATTTAATTTTAAGTGCCTTGAACTTATTAACATTTTCACGTATGCAATAATCCTATTCACTTCCAAGTCTTTTCCGCTGAAAGTCATATCATCTGCATAACGACTATATCTTATTTTCCGTTGTTGGCAATAGTGGAATATCTTACAATCAAGGTCATAGAACATCAGATTTGAAAGCATTGGACTAGTAGGCGCTCCTTGGGGCAATGAACCTTTATACATGCAAAGGCGCGTAAGCATCATCACAACACTGTTGTTATATCCCAGCTTTTTGAAAATGCCATAAACTTCACCAAATTTGATGCTACCAAAGAAGTCGTGCAAGTCCAAGGCTACTACCACATCCATGTCCCTGTGAAATCTAGCGTTGTCACGCAGGTTCAGTCCTGGCATAAAGGCTTTGGCAACGGGAGACACAAATTTCTCAGACGCTGGAACAAGAATCTTTTCTAATATCCAAGTCTGAATATCCTTCAGCGAAGGAAGCGGTTCCTCAATATCTCTTACGCCACCAGACTTCTTGGGTATCTCATAGTGTCTATAGAAATATCCTGGGGAGTTTGAAACACCCAAAAAGTAGGCATAATCGTAACCAACAAGTCTTGAAAGGTGATACTGGTCAAAAATAATGGGCAGATTCTGAGCATTCAGATGCTCCGCATATTGTAGCATCTTCACTATTTCATCCTCATGATAGCCCATCTCGTCAGCCATCACAGAGAACTCCAATTTATACTGGTCAAAATCTATCATACGTAATTATAAAAAGATAGGAAAGGTCGGAAGAAGCATTTCTTTTACCAAAATATATGCAGATTGTCCAAGGACAATCTGTACACCGAAGGTGCTGCCATCACAAATAAATTTGGATGGTTCCAGCCATCCAAATTTATTTGTGATGGCATGCTTGATTCCAGGTAATCCGAAGGTAAGTGACTCACTGACCCATGCTTCTTGCATTCAACTAAAATCATTACTTCTTCTTTCCTATTCCTCTCTTAGGTGGCACATATACAGTGTTCAACGGCATGGGTTCATCTTTCAATGAAAACATGCAACTAATATAATTATAAAGACCTTTGCGACCCATTTCTTTGTTTTTTTCATTGAAAAAAGTCTCTCCTTTTGCCGTGAGCACAAGTTTTTCTTCTATATTTCTCACGAGACCACGTTTTTTCAAGACGTCGATGTCTTTCGTCAGTCCTGAAAGTGTATATCCATGCTCCAACAGATAAAACGTATTCCCATTCACTCTGATGGTCTGCATTAGCAAAAGAAGCAACTCGTCATCGTTCATAAGGGGCAACATTTTTTGTTAACCAATAAATTGGGAAAGTATTGTTCGGGCAACGTTCAAGGCAAACAAGAGCTTCACTCCCCTTATAACCAAACCTATATGCGGGTTTCAACTTCTTTATCCTATTCTCTATCCCATGCATAAGAGAGTTTGCGGCATCTCTGCTTTCTGCCTTCATTTCTTCTGAAATTGCCTTTTTCCGTTCAATGGCGTAATAGGTTTTCACGCCAATGCCGTTCAATCTTTCTATTCCCTGACGAAGAGCCACTATACAGAACACAACGATTTGAGCATTATCTGTTATTCCCGGCAAAAGTTCATGAATATAATCAATTGCGGCTACTGCGGTATCACCAGTCCCAACAAAATCATCCACAAGCACAATCTTAGTGTCCTTGTCAATTTTATACAGAGGAGCTCTAGTGATATTATCAATCACAACATAGGGCTTAAGATTTACTTGCTGTTTTATAGTAGTTCCCTTCAACTGATATAGAACAGTCGATGAACTTTTAACACTCCCCACATCTTCTTTTGGCGTGCATGTCACAAATAGCAAATTGACAATACCGGCATCATTTCTAAGCTGCTGTAAGGAGCCTTTCATAAAAGAGAGGTAATCACTGAGGGGAATATGGTCGAATTTGAATGTTAGTTCTATTAAGAAATCCTGTTCTGAATCATTAAGCATCGAAAGAGTCTTGTAAAATCTTTCAAAAACCGACAACTCCACATCTTCTTCAATAGGCCAATTCTTCTGTACAAATAGTGTCCGCAATTGCTCCAGTCGAGCAATTGACAACTGGGGCAATGGTTCTTTCTTCTGTTTATAGGCCCTGCTCATAATCTCATTGATACTGATTTACCTTCTTATACTCCTCCATCAATGCAAGAAGCTCTTTATACTTCTCTACTCATTCTGGTTTCAGTTCATCTTTATTGTATTTATGTAAAAATGTGAAACTCTGCATTTCGTTATTTATATTCTACGAAACTGTTTCTTGGCTTTTCGCCCAATAGGGACAGTGCTGAATGCTTTCCAATCGACCTTTTTCGTTGTAATATTATCTCCTAAGCATATACTATCCTCTAACAAAGCTATCAGCGCAGCGGTTTTCTTTGCCACCTTACCCTTCGAATCTAGCTCGGGGTGGTTCGGTTCATTTACAACATAATATTCGCCCGTTTTTCCATCTTTACCTGACAAAACTATATCACAATGCCAAAAATCACTCCGCTTTGGCGTATGTACAACGTCCAGCTTCAACTCGTCAGTTTGCACCTTAATACTGTGCCCATGCTTGTCTCTAGCTTTGATTTCCAAATCTACCGTGTGACTTATAACATCCTTGATTTTTACGCCAAAGAACTGCACGCTGCGGTTGTAGTATAAATCCTCATAAATTGGACATAACGATACGCCCGTGCAATCATCAAAGTATCTTCCTCTCCGCACATCAATTGGTTCAATACTATTTCTCTTTGGTTTGACAATCTGATGCCATAGATGCCTTTTATTGAGTCTACAAAGCAATATAGTTGATATACCCGTTAATACCTGAGACGTTCCGAAGTGATATGCCATTTTTTCCTTAAACTCATCAATATTTGTATATGGCCGGCTAACGTCACTGAACCTAACAAGGAAACAATGTCCTAGTTTGGTAAAATCTGAGATTACACGATAACAAGCTTTCCGCAAATAGGTTTTGGGGTAAGTATGTTTCGTCATAGTGCAAGAATTTCTTTTATCAAAGCTACATTGTTCCTTATTGAATCATTTACCAAGGTCATTCTTCCTTGCTTCTCATATAGAAGGTAGGATTCTTCAGGGTTCCCTTCACCGATGCTCTCTTCATCATAGTAAATATTTAACCTCATCTTGGGGTGATTGCAGAACTTTACAACTACGCTATCCTCAATAATGGTCTCATACTCGATTTTCTCTTCCTCAAGGTCAAAAGATCCTTCCATAGCATAAATAAAATCTGTAACTTTATCGAGTGCGCGAAAAAATGTCGCTTCAGACAAATTATGCAATTCCATACCCATCCTAAGTCTCGAAGCGATCAATGCATTAAAGCGTTCATTCCGATCGACCAGAAAGTTCATATCCTCACGTACGACAGGGACATAATGCATAAAATCAACGCTGGGCTCTATCTCCTTGCGTTGTATATCGTTAAAGAATCCTTCTATGAACGAATCAATCATACTCTGGATTTAAACTATTTACAAACTGTTCACTTAACATACTATAGAATAATACTTTCTCATGATGATGCAGTTTATCCATCATTCTAAAGAAATCATTTTTGTCTCCATTAAAAGGTGCGGAATCTATGCGAATGTCAATCCTGGAAAACACACCATCAACATCTTGAAATATAGCTGCATTTGTGAGTTTTACAATAGCATCGCCAAGAATAATCCTATTATTATCGAAATCGTGCACATGACAACGATATTGAAGTTCTGTTCCAGCAAAATCTTGAACATGATTAAAGTTAATAGAGCCATCTATTACTTCAGAAGAAAACAATGTGATATCTTTATATTCACTTATATATTGAAGCATTACTTTTTTTAGGTTCAATTCGTCGTCTTCTAAAAAGTCTGTAATCCAACTTCTATAAGTATTCCATCCTGGATAACCTGAAACTATATTGAAAGCAATTATTCCACGTTTGAATAACACTCTGAACAACCTATTAGCATAGAAAAACCGTTCTTCACCATCCTGTTGACGATTATTCATCTTCAGTCTCTCAAGTGGCAATTCAGGATGCTTTCTGTTGTAGGCTGGTACTATTTTCCCTTCAAGATAAGATGTGCTGAATTTATCCTCTATCGACACCGCAACAACAGTATTGGTCAGTCTATCTGGCGTAATTCTACTTGGTATTCTATTATGTTGTAAATCCATGTATTGCCTCTTTTATTATCTTATGATTATTGATTTTACTTACTCTTAATTCCGCATCAAGTCCTCTGGTAATCACTGCAAATCCGTTCATCCGTTTTCTTTTGACTTCATCCTCCCCGCCGCTCTCATTTCATCCTTCACGCCTTGGATATACTCTTCCAGGCTTTGTTTCATTTGGCGTTTTTGGTCTTCTTTCTCTTGATATGAGAGCTGGGAATGGTCTATTGTCGCTTCACAATAATGCGAAATGTTTTCTTTAATGATATCTATCTGCCATTCGGTTATAGGGCCACACATATAGTTCGCCCCAAGATATCCGGCCAGCACGCCTTTGAAGTACTGTTCTCCCATATTAATAATTCCTCATTAACCTTGCGCTCAGCTCTGCCGCTTTGATCTGTCAAAGAACCATCTTATAACAATTCGTCTCATACCGTTCAAAACCCAAGTCCTGATACAACTTGTTTGCCGCCACTCGTGCAGGTCTTGAAGTCAGTTGTATGTGATGCACCTTGAAACCCTTGGCAGCCTCAATCATAGCCGTCATCAACTCCTTTCCATATCCATGACCACGGCACTTCGAACTCACAACCACAGATTCAATATCAGCAATGGTAAACTCCAGAGTGTGTTTGATACAAAGTGTTCCGGTAGCCAAGATGTGCCCTTCATCCCTAATCACATACACATGAACATTTGCATCGTTCAAGGCATTACTCAGAAGCTCCTCGTTACAAAAACTTGTAGCAGATAATTCATGCATCAGAGCATCAAGTTCAGCCAAGTCTTGAGACGTATATGAACTTAACTCCTCTAACATTTATTATTACCAACGATAAGGCAAAAGAGCCAAGAGCCTTCATCCACCTTCAATACCTCAAATACTCTTTGGTTTCAACAGATGCCCGTATATTCCGCTCCAAAAGGCAGACCATCTGCTCTCGCTATAACATAACTCTTGTTTCCAGGCATTACCTTGCCAACGGCGGTACTTATACACCAACCTTGGAATCAAGCGAGATGGTTCATGCGCTGTATACTTCGGAAATAAAATATCATTCAACACCTTTTCTTTCAAATCAGGGAGAAACTGAACATTTGGAAAGATTCTCGCATCAAATCCCAAATCATCGACACAGATTGCATTGATTGTATTATAGAACTCCATCATGTGGAATTTCTTCAAAACGCCAATCAACCAATCCCAATCTACCTCTTTGGTATGTTTCTCCACAAAGAATCCCCAATCTATCAACTGTCGAAACGACATTGAAAAAGAAGTAAAGTCATTCATCGTGTGCTTCAATAGGAACAGAGCATGAAGATTGGGCGAAGGTAAATATACTTTCTCGCCCTTTAACACCACGAAATGTGAATCATCCTGCCCTAACTCCTTGAAAACATTTTCTAATTCCTCATTGGACTTGTGGTGATGCACATTAATGAAGTCATAATGATTCTCTACCATAACATCACCCCATTTAAAGATGGTGTGATGATGATGAGAGTTGTCCACTTTGATCCCTTTTTCTGAGGCGAGGAGTCCATCTGCTTTTTTCTGTTCTCCGAACTGCCAAATATCAATATCCCCGCAAGGTCTGTATTCCGATTTTGGCCAGTCGAGCGAACAGGCATAGCCTTTCAGGATCATCATCTTTAAGCCATAACTATTATAGATCTTTGCCAAATCGGAAATAGCCTGAAAATACTGTTCGTGACGTTGTTCATAGAACTGATGCACTTCTCCTATCCAATTTAGAAGAAGTAATTTCGGTGGGCGCTTATCTTCTGGAAGGTTTCCTATCCCATCTAAAATAATAGCCGTAAGCCCCTGCTTGTCAGCAAGGGCTTTTATGGCAGGCCAGTCAATATCTACAATTTGTAATGTATCGTAATGACCCAATCCCAGCCTAGTCAATTTCAAAAGTGTTTCTTCTGCCTCCATCAACAAATTCACAAGTTATTTATCAGCATATGTGTGAGGTCGTTCTGAATGGCCATAGGGCTTTAAATACCAAGTAGGTTTTATTACTCTTACCAAAAACGAGTCTTATCACGTAATAGCCGCATTGCACCAACCATCTTGGGAACCATAGTACATGCTTAGCTCTACCCTCCGCCTTTTCTGCCTTTATCAAATCATTGATATCAAGCAATTCTGGATCTTTTATCACATGGATGGTATTGTCCACCTTTTTATCTACCCAATCCACCATTGCTGAGACTGCTCCAGTAACGTTCAGTACCTCAAATTGTCCTCCCTTACCTATCTTGTAGGCCCAATTGGGGTATTTGAGATAGTAGCGTTTTTCTATATCACGCTTTACTTCGGGTGTGTAAACTGGTGAAAAACGATAGATATTCCACATATTGCAGATGTCCTTCAATCGTTCTTCTGCCAGAGCCTTACTCTTGCCGTAGTTTGATATAGGATTCAACTTCGTTTCAGGAGTAATCAGCCCCTTCACCATACCTATAGCATCCACTGTACTGATAAATAACACTGGCACGTTATGCTTCTCGCATGCTTCAAATACATTCTCTGCACACGCTACATTAATCTTATAATAAACCTCCCAGGTAAGATTCTTCATTCCTGCGGTATGAGCCAAGGCTGCCAGATGAATACAACGGTCTATTTTATTCTCATCAAACACTTTGCTCACATCATCCTTTGATGCCAAATCCAACACAACAGATATTAAACCATTGAGTTCTTCTTTAGGATTAACCCGGTCAACACCAATAACCGTATGTCCTTTATCTATCAGCCCTTTTACAACATAACTGCCAATCATTCCGGCAGAACCAGTAACAAGAATATTCATATCTTTATTGATTCATCGTTTTGTTAGCTTCCTCAACTAATTCATCCAATATCCAAGTAGCCTCTTTTCCAACGAGGGCATAGCAGATGCATATGACCGTATAAACGATCATCTTGAGGTCATACCATAAACTTGCCTTTTGAACGTATGTATATTCAAGTTCACGGCGTGTAGGATATACTTTCTCCATATACTCCTTTTCATCGGTTATCTGGTCACCATAGATATAGTCATACAGAGCAGCCGGTCCACTTAATCCAACGGGAACCTTTGCCGCCTCGTTCCACTTGCCATAGCGAAACATATCAAACTGGTCTTCTGCTACTGGGCGTGGGCCAACGATAGACATGGTGCCATTCAAGATGTTAATCAATTGAGGCAGTTCGTCAATTTTTGCCTTACGAATAAAATGACCGAATGGGAATATGCGATCTTCATCAGGTCTTAAGCTGGCCTCAGAACCCTTCTTAGGAGCCTTCAACACTCTCATTGACCTGAATTTATACATTTTGAAAGGCTGATTACCCTTACCAATGCGGTTTGCCTTATAGAATACTGGTCCCCAATCGCTAACCAATATTCCCATTGCTGTCAACAAGAATATTGGTGACAACACCATGAGCGCCAACAACGCACAGAAGAAATCAAAACAACGCTTTATGACTTTATACATTGAAATTAAACTATTGAACTTCTTAAACTTCTTGTTCTCTATCAGGTACAGCCTTTACTACTCTGGCAGGCATTCCAGTCGCGATAGTGTATGGAGGAATACTTTTAGTAACTAAGGAATTGGCTCCTACAATAGCACCATCTCCAACGGTTACACCTGGCATTATCATTGAGCGCATTCCTATCATGCAACCTTTTCCTATATGTATCTCTCCGGTTTTATAACCACATAATGCGGCATTATCACCCACTTTGTAGTTTGACAAATCTCTTTGATGACAAAGCAGCCTACAGTCAGAAGTCACATGGGCATAATCATCAATGTATATCATGTGGGCGTGTTGTAAATCCACTCTAACAAAATCTCCAATAAAAACGTTTTTACCAACATGACAACCTATCCTTCTCAACAACCATGGTCTCATCTTTCTTGGCATAAATGGCTCCAATATTGCCCAATCCATCATTGACTGCAATGACTTCCTTCGTATATTTCCAAAGAATCGCCCTATTACTTGTAATACAGATACCTGTCCATACTCTTCCTCTGAGTAGTTAAAACCTAAAGCCCTCAACAACTTAAACGTTGTGCTTAGTTTCTTCGTTTCCATTTCTGTTATTTTCTAGCACCAATAATCTTTTCGAGATTATCAATGCAATCATTCAATCTATAATGCTTCATATAGAAATCTCGTCCGTTCTCTCCCATCTTTCTGAAAGATTCTCGGTTTGTCAAGACTTTATTCTTAATCACATCTATCAAAGCCTTTGAGTCACCTGCAGGTACAGCATAACCGCACCGGCTCTCCTCAATAATGTCAGCACCTCCGCATCCAATCATGGCCAACACAGGTCGTCCGGCAGACATGTATGACTGCAACCTTGCAGGCACTACAGCCTCCAGATGAGGGAATCCAGCCCTCAACGTCACCAGCATAGCGTCTGCCTGTTTATAGAAAGCTGGCATTGCTTTGAAAGGATACTGGCCAAGGCAAACTGCCCTGTCTTCCAAACCATTCTCCTTGATAAACGTTTCAAGCCATTCCCGCCTTGAACCGCCACCGACAAACACCCATTTCACCTCTGGCACATCTTTAAGTCCCAACATTACCTCCGTCACAGCCTCAAGGTTCTGCGACTTTCCAAGGTTTCCTGCAATCATTATCTTGAAACCATCCGGCAACTTAGGAATCTCGTAGCTGTCATCCATTTCCAGAATGTCGTCACTCCAGTTCGGGAAGTATATAATCTTATCCTTGAAATCACCTTTAGCAGCTATTGGTTCACGGAAACGCTCACTTGTAATCAGAATCTTGTCAGTCCTTTTGTAAATGCCTTTCACCAAACCATCCACAAAGTTCAATACCTTTTGATTCTTCACACCGCCTCCAGACATCATCGCATCAGGCCATAAGTCCATAATCCAATAGTAGAATGGAGTCTTGCGCAGTTTTCTCAATAACAAGGCTGGGTACGCCTGGAATATCGGCGAAGGCTCATGCCCAATGATACAGTCATACTTTTTCTTCCATGCAAACTGGAACAGAACTCTCAGACATCCGAAGATGACAAACGTAAAGTAGTTGATAGGCAACCGCCAACCTCCTTTGCCTCGAGGAGTCTGAAACACGCGATAAACATTCACACCATTCACCACCTCATGCCGCTTCTTGAATACCCCATATCCTTTGAAATACTTCCCCTCTGGATAGTTAGGAATACCCACAAGCGCATCAACATGGTGTCCACGTTTCACCAATTCAAAAGCAAGGTCATTACTCTTGAATACCTCAGGGTAAAAGTATTGTGTAACAAGTAAGATTCTCATAAATCTATATAAGTAGTCTTCCCATCGAGACCCTTTAAGGCACGTCCACTGAAATATAATCGCTCCAGCTTATCGATACCATAATATTGCGGGAACTCAAATGTGCCGAACTGGAAGATGAATGGCAACCAGTCTTTCTTAGCTTTATAGCGCTCTTCCCAATGAAGCCCGTCCTTTGTCACCCAAAGGTGAGCATATCTGTCTTTGTTTACCTTTGATGGTTCAACGGTCGTGGAAATGAATGCCACATCTCCCACCTGTCCACCTTTAATGACTGAACCTTGAACTTTTTGAAGTTCAGTAATCTTTAAGGTTTGGCGGTCAAACTTCTTGATCACATTCTGTTCATATTGAGTATCAGTACCAAATACTATGAAATCCTTATAGAAGAACAGCTGACAGGTACGATATTCTTGACCACCTCGAAAAACCTCTACGAAAGTTTTGAATTCATCCTCAGTATAGCCAATGATGCATTCATTCTCCCTATCGCCTGTGGCTACCCAAATGCGGTTTGTATATTTATCAAAGAACAACCCATGAATATGATTGATGTTTCCTTCAAGAAATGAATATATGACATGCCAGGTCACTCCATTATCCTCTGAACCGTAGATATTCACGGCTTGTTTCTCCATATTCTGGAAATACTCACCAAAGTAGAGTTTGCCAGAGAGTGCTATACAGATATTCAGTGGTTTGGAACCTCGCGGCATTGCAAAAACTTTTTCAAAACTGCCATCCCCTTGTTTTTGAAGGAAGAGTCCTTTCTTTGCTATTGCTAATCGTTCGTCATTAGGCAGACTATATAATCCTGTAATTTCCGCCCTTAAAAAACGTCTGGTCAAAGCGAAACGGGATGGAAAGCCATACCTGCCATCAACAATCTTATAATTTCCGTTAGCATCGCAGAGATTGTAGCCTCTACTTATCAGTTGAAAATTATTTTCTACGCTTAAAAATTTGCCTTTCACTTTATTTGCCACTTTCCAACTCCTTCAAAAAATCATGTACCTCTGTAATCTTCCCTGCCCGTTTTTTAAGTTCTTCATCAGACAGATCCCACCATTTGGATTTTAGCAACTTTGCAATTGTCTCGTCATCAAACCTATACTTCAAGATTTTGGCGGGTACACCACCCACTATTGCGTAAGGCGGAACATCTTTAGTAACCACAGAGCTACTACCTACCACTGCACCATCTCCAACTGTCACACCTGCTTTAATGATAGCTCTGCGACCAATCCATACATCATTTCCTATTACTGTCTTTTTTATTCCATCAAAATCAAACTCCGAGAATTTTCTCTTCGGACCGCTATGTTTTACACTTTGAAAAACAGGAGAGGTAGATACCCAATCTATAGGATGTTCAGCACCTCCAATCACTACTTCATCTGAGATACTACAAAACTGTCCTATTTCACAATTCACAATCTCATCATCATAGCAAGTATATGTATAACGTCCAATTGTCGAGTCAACAATCGTTGCGCCTGAATTGATCTTCGCGGTCTTGTGTATAATGCTATTTATAACACACTTCCCACGAATAATCTTCTTGAAGAACTTGCCGTAAAGATACTTTAGTGATACCATTTTAACGTATATATTCTTTGAAAACACTCATCTGAAACTCCGGAGTCCAATGTTCATCAATCTCTTTCATACAGGCAGCCCTAACTTCTTCTCTTCTATCCCCGTTTTCTATAAACCATTTATCAATGGCTTTCGAAAGAGAAACAACATTATCCATTTCAAAAAAGTCTCCTGTAACGCCAGACTTGATAGCCTCGAACTCCGGCATCTGCCATTTAAAGCAGTTGTGTGTCATTGCTGGGGTACCGAACACCAGCGTATGCATAGCAGTAAGCCCGATGTTTCCGGGAGCCACACACAAATCTGCGTTATAAATGAGGTTCCCCAGAATCTTTTCGTCGTAACAAGGGCCGTAGAACCAAACTCTTTCTTCAAGCTTCAGTTCTTTAGCGAGATCCTCCAACTTTTGTCTTTCCTGTCCGCCACCGATGTAAGTCATGTTGTATAGATGCCCCTTCTCTTCCGATTGCTTAATAGCTTTCAGAATCATGTCCAACTTCTTGACTGGATCCAACCGTCCCACGAACATCAGGTTCTTGTTACTATTCATGAAATGGCCAGTATAAACATCAGTGCAATGCAAGGATTTTCTTGCTTCTAATTGCTTTGAATAAGATAAAGAATTGTGGATAACATGGAGTTTATTCTCATCAAATCCTTCCTTTATCATCAGATTTTTGGCGTAGTCACCATAGAGGAACAAGCCTGTAGGCATCTTATCAAGGATATGTTTCAAAAAACTTTCTAGTTTTGTTTCTTTACCATACCAGCCATGACACCAGAAATAAATTCGTTTATTTCTGTGGAACTTAGAAAGGAACATGAAAAGCCATGTCGCAAGGTTTCGTGTATCACCTATCATCAAGAATGTATCGTACTTCTTCAAGAGTGATAGCGTTCCATGCTGATATGCGAAAGGACCAATCTTTCCATTGAGCAATTCCGTCACCTTACCGTTTAGTAAGGAATAGTCCATTTTCTTAACATCAAGGTACTTGTCTCCGAAATAGAAGTCGCAGTCGTATTCTCTGTCAAGTAACTGGAAAATCTCAGAACGATAGTGCTGGGCAAAATTATATATTATACAAAGTTTCATACCTCAATATAAGTAAATAACGGTTAACGACTTAGCAAATCCAAAATCCTTCTAGCCTGAACTCTGTTGTTCTTTTCATTTAACACAAATTCACTGGCTCTTCGCCCCTTCTCATTAAGAATTTCAGAATCAAGGGCAAGAACCTCGGCAATGGCCTTGGCATAACCCTCTTTAGTTTCTTCTTTAAATAAATAAACATAAGGATAGTATTCCTCGGGCATCCCTGGCAGCTTAGTAGTAAGCAGAGGCGTACCTGAAGCCATATACTCTATATTCTTAGACGGGAAAGAATACTTGGTAAATTCTTCATGTGTTGGCCTTGGATTTACCAACAAGACCGCCCTTCTCTCAGCATCTACAATTAACTCATTAGGTGCTGTCCCTTTATAAATAATGCGTTTATCTTCCTCTCGTTCAAGTTCTTTTACAATAGGCCCATCGCCATAAAGGACAAGTTGTATATCTTTGTCGGGTAATAATTTGACTGCATCTATTAGCATTTGAAGACCATAACGCGCATGAAGGCCGCCAGCATATAAAATAGTTCGAGGGAAATCTTTTTGTATACTCTCATATGTCACTGTTGTATTAACCATCCCTTCCATAATAATATATGGGCGGTGTCGCGTGTTTACAACATTCATTTGTTGTGTGAGAAAGACGTAATGGGTAAACTTACTAATATAATTTCGGAATATAATCGAACCGACTTTGATCATTATTCCCATCATGGCATTTTTTTTATCCCTATTAACCATTAGTCCTGGCATATCTGTCATAATTCCCACTCTTCGCAACTTTATCATTTTGGCCGCAGAAACTGCGCCTAAACACGCTCCGTAATTTAATACATCGCAGACTAATGCCTTTTCATTGCGATTGCGTACTCCCCATATAATTGTATAAAA
>Ga0247610_10002898_pt1 | contig 19317 bp, 51 predicted proteins | sample 174DNAGHGhighgp2_FD_193483 | JGI IMG/M metagenome (GOLD analysis project Ga0247610, IMG submission 193483) | Sheep rumen microbial communities from Palmerston North, Manawatu-Wanganui, New Zealand - 1742 DNA GHGhigh gp2 | ecosystem: Host-associated > Mammals > Digestive system > Stomach > Rumen...
AGATTTGATTGATAATTCAGTAGTTGAGGAAGAAACATACTATGTTCCGAAAACCAAAAAAGTTTTGGTAACTGTATAAGAGGAACTTGGCATTGATATAAAATGCCACTTTGATGAAAGGAGATTTGTACAAACATGTGTGAAGCAGTAGAAGTTTGCCCTTATTGCGATAATGAGAATGTTTATTCCGAATGGAACACTGACACGCAAGGATTTGTTGCCGTATGCAAACATTGTGGTAAGAAAATATTTTTGTGTGACGAATGTATGCATAATGAAGATAATCTGGGGATGAATTGTGATTGGCACCTTGAAGGAAGTTGCTCTGTATGTATGAGAGGCAGAATAGCGGAGGAAAATAATGACTAACAATGAATTTCAAATTAAACTTAATAATATGTTTGCAAAGCACCCGGAGATTGCAAGAAGCAGCCCAAAATCACTTAATGAACTTATGTACGTACTACGGATGGAAAGTGATGTAGATTATTGTATTAATTTAATTGATGATGTGTCTATATGTATTCCCTCCGTTAAAGAAACTTTTGTATCTTCAAAGACTTTAGCCCGAAAGATTTTATCTATTGAGTATGAAGAAATTAAGTATAACGGGAAATATTATCCTACGATAATTGTTAATTTAAATAAGGAGAAATATGTAATGAGTGCGATAGAAGGATACATCAAAGCATTACTTAACGGCAAGGGATACGCTTTCTTATGCGAAAAAGGATATGATTTAAGTAAGGATGAAATATTGAGCGTTTTAAAAGAATTTGATTATATGGTTTGTCACTTAAGCTCTAACCCGCGTATAACTCAGTTTTACTATGATATCGTTGCGGAGAAGCTTGAGGCGATGTATTTATAAAACATGGGTTTTGTATGAGGTGAATAAATGAAATATAGATATTACGGAAAAATATCATATACAATAGATGAACAACATCCCGATATTAAGTATGACAAAGATTGGTTTAAATGCAAAGAATATACATTTGAAGATACATATTTCTTTCCGGATTCATATGAAAGGGAAGAGATTAAGTCGTACATAAAACATGATTTAATGTTAGTTGCTGGCGGCGGATATAACACAGATCATATCCATAATGTCCAATTTGAAATTAGACAACAATAAAAGTTATTATACGAGGAGGTATACATATGGTTGAATACGAAAAAAGAGCAATGACCGAAGAAGAGGACAAATACACTTTCAGCCAGAGTTCGCAGATTTCTGCACAGACTGGTTTAATCGGTTATCTACGTGCAGATATGGACACGGATGGTAACGGCTTTTTCTTCAACTGGTTTGACTGGAGAAAAGACCTGAAAACGCAGGAATTCAAGGATGAGTTTGACGATGTCATCAATTCGCTCCGAGAAGAAGGCGACATTCTTCACAACCGTTCCGCGCTTGCCAAATACTGTTATTCGACGCCGCAGGCAAGGATGAACACGGAGCAGGGGTATTACGGTATCCGCGTGGATACCGAAAAACACGCCTATCTGATGCGGCTCAACCCGAACAAGGGCGAGTACAATTTGTACTGCTACTGTTATCGCCGGGACTGGCTTGACGACCACATCAGGCAGGCACGGAGAGGAATTCGATTTATAACCCCGACTTATGAGGAAAAGTTCAGGATCGCGGACGGAGAAAAAATCCGTATCACGCTTGCAGATGGTGAGCAGTTTGAGCGTGTGTGCAGATATATAGATGACTATCATCTGGAGGTCGGAGGCCTTTGTTATCATGTGGGTGATTTTGCACAACGGATGGAAGATAATGGAAGTAAGGTTGTTCCGTTAATGGGCATGGGGATCTAATATGGATAAAATTGATATGCAAAATGGAATTATGACGGGTTGTGGATGGGCAAGAGTGTCATATTATGACGATGGAATTGCTCGTGGTATAAAAATTATTCTTAATGATAAAATTGTAGCAATGCTTGATGTTACCGAACGTAATGATGAAAGAAATCTGAATTCTGAAGCAAGAATTTTAGTGTATGCTAATGGTTCGGACGAGCCTACAAGTTGTGAGAATGTTTAATCTAAATAAATGATATTTTAATATGGAGGAAATTAAAATGAGAGATTACTATGTAACAATCACTGAAACGCTAAGGATGAAACTGGACGTTGAAGCCGAATCGATAGAAGAAGCAATTGAAAAGGCCAAAGAGGGATGGAGATCCGGCGAATATATCCTTGACGCAGACCATCTTGAAGACGTAGATTTTGAAGCAGAGGATATTACACCGAAGGTTGAAATGAGCTATTCCGAACTTTCCAATCTGTTCACTTTGGTGAATGATAAACATCTCCCTCACATCGTCGGATATATCGTCTTTAGTCAGGATAGTTTTGACAAGGAATACAATGAAGTTTCAAGAACTTATGTTGTATCCAGTAACAATAAAGCATACCAATCCGGAATGGGTGGTTATTCAATCTATTCATCATGTCTTGACGGTACCGACCCGTGTCTTCGGCTTGAAGGATATATACGCGGTGACGACGCTTGGAAGATCGAAAAGTGCTATGTACTTAAAGATGATTACGACAACTTAGTGGCAGCGTTAAAAAAAGAATAAAGGAGAAAAATAAAATGAGAAAGTTAACTCGTGAAGATTACGAATTATGCGACAAAATTGTTGATAGGGCAATTAAAATGAATTTGTATGCGCCAAGTCAAAAGATGACAGCAGCAATGGACGTATGGAATGCAGCAAAGTATTTTAATATGAGGCTTATAGATTGGTTGAATGCAGAAGATTTCGATTTTGCTCATGACATTTTGGGAATTGCTAATGCCATTGATCGTTCTTCAATTCCGGTTAATTTTGATAATGATAAGTATTTCTTGCCGAGATTTTCAGAAACTTAGGAGTGAGTGATTATGAAAAGAGAAGTATATGCAAAAATTATTGTGGACGATGATCGAGCAATCAAAAAAGGTATGGGTACTCTTGATTATTTTGAAAAGGAATTTGGTCGACTTAATCAATCCGGTATTACTTTAGAGTACGGGGCTATTCTTGACGAAGATTCTACCGATGAATGGGAACGGTATTGCAAATATCTTTTGGATTGGACAATTAATCATATGTCGGATTATAACAAAGGAATGTCACCGGCTTGTTTTGATGAGTGGAGAGAAGAAGAGGATATTTGTTAAACAAAGCATAGATTTGACGGGAGGTAAAGTATGAAAAATTTTGCAATTATTTTTGGGAAAGATCCGGAAGAAATTGGAGGATTAGATTGGCCTGAGAATTATGAAGATTCAAATGAATTCGATGAACAATTTGTTAGTGGCAAATTCGAAACGGATTCTGAAGGTTTGTTTTGGCAAATGTTTATCAATGTAAGGTTACATCCTTGCTCCATGTGGTATTGGGTAATTTATAACAAAGAACAAATCGTTGCTGGTGCCATCGATCCTGACGATATAGAGATCATTGCCGAATTCATTAATGTCCCTCAATGGGTGCTAAGTGAAATAGATATGATGGACGCTTCTTGGGATGGCAACAAATATGGAGATCTCTATAACAAATTACATACTGATATTATTAAAACCATTATGAGTTGTTAATGAAAGTTATATTTGGTTTAAATCATGAACAGAAAGGAGCACAAATAATGTATACATACAAATGGAATTTAGTTCAGAACGGATTTATTGAATTAGATTGGCACTTTTATTCCCAAGAAGAGCTTAAAAAATCGGCATATGTTGAGCAATATTTATCACCGTCAGTTAAACATGCGTTATGTGGTTGGGATCATTGCATCTATCATGTTTTTGCAAACGGATACAATGATCGAGAAGAATTTGTAGCCTTATACCCAGATGAGGATGAAACATGCGGAAGGTTTATAAATGTAAGTGGGAATTCACTTGGGGCAATCGCTGAAGCATTGTGGAATAACATTTTCAATTAAAAGGAGATTGATATACAATGTATATAGAAGCTGTTGGTTTAGATACTTTCCCAGATGATGATCAATATTATTGTAAATCTTTTGCTGTGCCCAAAGATTGGTTAATAGATATTTTACACCGTCTTGATGACAAAAACGAAAGAAGATATATTGATTATGGTAAAGGGATTTTACAAAATTTTCTTTGTAATTACGTTTGGGAAGAAACACTTTTAATCTATAGTTTGGCAAAGTCCGAAGATAAATTGTTATGCGAAAAAGAAGAGGGATGATATTGTATGTTAGAAGAGATTTTACAAACATTGGGTAGCAAACATCCGTTACGGAATAAGTCAATTTGCATAGATGATGATAACAAGTATGGCGATGGCTATACAAAATATGATACTCTTACTAAATCTGGTTGGAAAGCCTATGATAAACTGATTAATATTATTTATGAACTACATAATATGGGTGTCATAGGCGACAACACAACAGAACAAATAATTGACGAGTTGGATTCAATTGTAAGTAGTAAGCAATATTAAAAGGTGGTAAAAATGATGGAAAAGAATCTTGAAATTAAGTTGGTCAAATTAAATGATTCCAGTTTTGACATAGAAATCTATGCGCCAGAAAGCGGTGATTTCACCAGAAAAACTTTTGATTATTCACCAGACGAACATTCTGAATTCGACGGCACTTTTGGATATGAAATTTATTCGTGGATAACCATGCTAATGGAACAAGAAGAAGCTTAATAAAAGTCAGATTTTATAAAGAAGATAAAATATAGAAAGGATGAAAGAAATGATAGACAAGCCGTTTGATGATGAATATTATAAAACAATTCTTTGGAGATTATTAGAGAATCATGTTGGACATAATGTAGAGATTGTGGCTTATGGAGATAAGTCTGATCCACAGGATGTTTGTCTTGAATGTGTAGATTGCAACGAGGTAATATTGGACGCAGAGATTTATACTCTATGTGCGCGAGAGGATGTATAAAAGGAAGCTTTATGAGGTGAAATTATGGTTACATTGGAACAGTTAGTAAAAGCACAAAAGCTCACTCATATGAACGACATTGATGTTATTAAAACATTTTTTGACAAAAATGACATGGAAGAAGAAGGGATAGAATTAATACATGAGCTATCAAAGATAAAGGTGGCAAAGTTAAAACGCAAAGAAGAGATAGTGGAGCAATGGACGAGTTATCTACCTGCAAAATATTTATATGAAAAATACGATTTAGATATGGCGTATCATCTTCATACTCTTGAACTTGATTATCTTTCTCATGGTTGTGAACTTTCCAAAAATCGTTTGGAGTGGGCAAAAGAAAATATACCTAAGATTAAAATGCCAGAAGTATATTTTAGACCACTTATTGAATATTTGGATAGTAAAGACATTAGATTTAAGGGAGAAAAACCTTTAGAGCAAAAAATGTTTCATTTGGCTGTTATGGGCTAAAAAATATTTGAATCGTTTTCAAAGAAGACGAAATAAAACAAATACTAAACACGAAATGAAGGAAAGGGAACAATGAGGAAAAACAAAAACTATCTTTATGTCTGCGACCATTGCTTAATGGCAATCGAAAGTAGAGAAGGTGATTTGGCACGGAAAATTTATCACACTGATATAGATGACGATGAGGATTGTACTTGTGATTGGTGTGAGGAAACCGGATTTGACGAGTTATATCAATTAATTGGGGATAATTAATCAAATATGACAAATTAAGTTTAATGCAAGGAGTATAAAGATGAGATTTGAAAAAGGGATATATGCTCAAGTAACGTTAAAGAATGAGATGATTTACAAGGATAATACGGAAGTTGAGTATAGTGGAAGCCATTATTTTGCAGACAGTCAAAGCGTATATGATTTATTAATTGACTATTTTGATTGTGATACGGCTGCTGATGCAGAAAGCTGGACAGAGTTAGCTTCTGTTGGTGACTTTTATGAAAACGACGATTTTGAAATTGAAATGATGGAAAAATAGAGGAGTAAAACAAATGAAAACGATTTTTATAGCTGCGGTTGATGAATGGAATGGTAAATATCTTGCTTATACTCTTCCTATTAAAGTAGGTCAAAATATTAAATCAATTTGGGGTTCTCAAAAGAATGCTATAATTTTTCATTTATGTGAGAGTAGAAAACAGGCTGATGATTTAGTCATAGCTTGGAATCAGGCTTATAAAAATAACGGAACATATTATTTTGATTTCCCAATTTATGAGGAGTGACATGACACATGAAGGAATACGAAGTTAAGGTTGTTAAAGAAACGATAATATATGTTGACGCTAAAACAGAAAATGAGGCAATCGAGTTGGCGAAGACAGAGGCGATTCATGAAGAGCCGGATTCAATCAGTTATCACATTATATCGGCTATTGATCATGACGACATGGACTTAACAATTTGCGGGGCGCACGGTTGTGATGGTTGTTTTCTTCGGTATCAAAATGATATTGAATTGTGCAAACAACAAGCTGGAAGAAATAATAAAATAACTATTTGATTGGAGACAAATTATGAAATGTAACATTGAAGAAAATACATGCAGTGGTTGTATCTATGATTTAACAGATAGAGTTGTAACCGATGAAGAAATATTTAATAATATCTTAGATAATTGTTGTGCATGCAAAAGAGGTGTTATTGCAGAATATCGAGATAATTTTAAAGATTTATATACAAAAATAAATAAAACACTTATTTGATTGGAGGTATACCTATGATATGGAGCAGATGGGTGGAAGATATCATATATCATATTTTCTATCTATATGATATTCAAGGAAAAACAGAACAGCAGAAAAAGCTAAAAAGGATTTGTATGAATGAATTAAATTCTCATCCGGATATTAAAAAGGAAATTAAAACGGGTAAACAGTTGGAATTTTTTATCGTTCAGATGGCATTAGAGAACATAAAGTAATAAATCAAGTATTTGATTAGGAGGTTTTAAAATGAGTAAAGCTGAAAAGCTTACGCTGTTTATTGTTAATAATTGGCATTTTTGTCCGATTCCTGAGGATATAATGGTCAGGCATTGTGATGGCGGGGGTGGAGAACATTGTAAAGATTGTATATTAGACAACGTGCATAATTTAAGATATGATAAATATTATTGCACGAAAAAATAAAAGGAGTGTATTATATGAGGACGTTTGCAATTTATGAGAATAGCGTTGAAAATTCGGAGAAAGTGGTTCGGTTTAAGACAACAGAAGAAATGTACGATGAGCTTTACGAATTGCTGTTCCAATATCAAGACAAATACCCTATAACATTAGAACAAGTGGTTGGAATTATATCTTGGGCAGAACGTGCTACAATCGGAGACGATTATGTGTTAGATGATATTACTATTACAGCTATAGATGATAGTTTATGTAAAATTCTTAAAGAAGGTGAATAGTATGAACAAAATTTATATTACTATCAAAGATGGAATGTTAACTGGCGTTTTTTCTGAAGAACAGGTTGAAGTTCATCTAATAGACTATGACAATATTGCGGTTGATGAAGACGCAGACATCGATGCAATTGAGGAAATAGAAGAATCTATTAAAAGTTTGTATAGATGCTATTGATATAATATTCGTGGAGGAACTTGTATGAACTATCAAAATGCACACGGTTACATGGAAGATCTACAACGTATATTAACAACATATCGGTTTATGTTTAGTAAAGAATTTGCAGAAGCAAACGGCAAGGCAATTATAGCGCTTGAAAAGCAGATACCGAAAAAGCCAAGAAAAATGGTTTTTGGATTTGTCAAAGAATCCTATGATTACAGTTGCCCCACCTGTGGTAACAGAATAATATCTAAAATTGACGGCGAGTGGTGCGCGGGCGCAAAGTACAAGTTTTGTGTAAATTGTGGTCAACCGTTAGATTGGAGTGATGAAGAATGATTATACACGACGCAACAGAAACAGTTTACCGGAACGGATATGAGCAGGGCAAGAAAGACGCAGTTAAACACGGGCATTGGGTTATAACAGAATATGAATACTATGATTGTTCAATATGTGGTAATGCGTATTTTAACGGATGCGATTCTCACGCCGAAGCACGGGAACGTCTTGAAAAAAGATCGTATGATGTATATTCATACTGCCCGTATTGCGGCGCAAAGATGGACGGAAAGGAAAGTGGACTTTAACGGAAAAGATTTTCATTTGAAATTTAAAATAATATTTGATATAATTTGCAAGGAGGTAGGGTAATGGATAAAAAACAAAAAGAAATATTAAATAATATTGTTTCCGAAATAGAATCAATTATTTCTGATGAACAGGACAAACTTGATAATATGGAAGAAAAGTTTAGTAATACAGAACGGTATGAAACAATTGAAAATGGAATTTCATTGTTAGAAGATGCGGTTGGAAATATACAAGAGGTGATAGAATAATAACGCTTAATAATAACTTATGTTTTTAAGCAAAGTCCGTATAATGGGACAGTAAGTATATTATAATAAAAAAGCAAAAAATTAAGTAGCGGTTGAAAGGAGTGTTATTATGCTTTTAGGGCTTTTAATGAGTGCTCTTGGTTTGGGGTATGCAGTGCATAAAGATAAACAAAAATTTGCTAACATGAGAAATGAATTCATCAAGTTAAAAGGTAGAATGGATTTTGATAATTTTGATGATGCCGCTATAACAAACAAATATTTTTGGGAGCTTAAAAGGTATTTTGATGATCGATATGATTATTATATTAACAATAGAGACTATATAATGAATCACACTAATATCAAGGAAATCAATAGACCTGATATAACTCCAGAACATTTGCAGCAACATTTCGCGGGTTCGTTGGCTTATGACGATATGTTTAAAGAATATGCCCCAGATTATGTGAAATGCCATAATGAAGTTTATGGCACGAGTTGCGAAGCAAATAGCACAGTATCTTTCTTAAATATATCAAGAGCATTAGCAAGAAAAGAAGCGTATGAACTTGGGTTTTTGCCGTCTCATATGCAAAATATGAATTGCAAATTTGGTGGGAAGGCATTGTATTTTTATAGTGGCGTTGGCAATACATGTCGATTAGGTACAGACGATTATAATAAAGTGCAGTGGGACAAAGAGCCATTTAAATATAATTGTCATGGTTATATGGTTTATGAGATGCCCTATTGTGAAAGAAAATAAAATTTAAAGAGGTGATATCTTAAAATAATGATTCAGCGTGGCGACATATACTTGGTTGATTTAAGTAAGAATGTTGGTTCTGAACAGGGAGGAATTAGACCTGCGGTTATAATACAAAACAACAAAGGAAACCAATATTCGCCAACAACTGTAGTGTGCCCCATAACAAGTAAACAAAAGAAAAATATTCCAACTCATGTAGAATTATTGCCGGAAGACGGGGTTTCAAAGCCGTCAACGGTACTTTGCGAACAACCTATGACAATTGACAAGTCATTGCTAATGAAATGTCTTGGCAAGGTTGAAAATCAGCAAAAGATTATAGACATAAATCAAAAAATAATGATAAGTTTGGGGGTTATATAATGGAGTATATTAGATTGACTAAAGTGCAGCAAAATGATATGGGGCACGATATTATAGCTTGTAGATTTAAGGATACGGAACGGTGTCCAATACATAAGTGTGATGGTTGTAGAGATTGCAATGTATTTAATAAAATTCTTGAACAACTTTATGAATTTGAAAACATATGGGAAGAATTTAAAAATTGTGAGGTGAGAGAGAATACGACAAGTTAGTATAAGAAATATGGAAAGAATATTAAAAGAGAACGGGTATTCTTTTGTGAGGCAACATGGTAGTCATAAGATTTGGGCAAAGGGAAGTGAAACTATCTCAGTTCCTTCAGTAACCCTAAAAAGTGTGGTGGCGAATCGAATTATTAAAGAAAATTGTTTGACAATTAATTAACAAAAAAGGAGGTTGTGTCATGGATACCAAGGTTACAGTTAATGTTCCGGCTTTAATTCAAGAATATAATAATTTGCAACAAGCTTACGAAACTTTGAATAGCCAACTGCTGTATGAGCAACAGCTTCGTAGGGATGTGGAAAGAGAATTATTATTACTTCAAGAAAAGGTTAAAATTGATTATAAAAAGAAGAAAAGTTTAAAAGAGAAGGAAGATGAGATAAAAGAACGAACTGAACGTAAGCTTCGTGGCACAACAAAAGATGGAAGACCTTTAGCTAAAGCTGCTGAATGGATTGAATCATATGATCAATTCGAAGCAATGCGGAAATGGCTATTTGAAAAAAGTGCAAAAAGTCTAATAAAAAGAGCAAGAAATCGTTATGCATTCAGTTTGGGATGCGCTGTCGGTATTAGAGGTGGTGATTTAGTTAAATTTAAATGGGGACATTTATTTAACAGCGATGGAAGCTTCAAGGAGTTTATTGATATTGTGGAGCAAAAGACATCTAAGTCACATTCAATTCTTGTTACAGAGGCGGTAAAAGAATTTACAAAAGAGTATATAGAAGCAACAGGTATTACACCCAAATTAACAGATAGTATTTTTGCAACACAGAAGCCCGGTGGTAAGGTTGAATCAATAAGAACAACTTATTCCAATCTTTTTAAGGCCGCGGCAAAAGCTTGTGGCATAACAAGGCAAATAACTTCTCATGCAATGAGACATAGTTTTGTAACAATAATTTGCTGTTTGGCCGGGGAGCAAGAAAATCTAAAAAGTTTCCAAAAAGGAATGTATATTGCAAGTAGAGCGGTAGGCCATAGTAGCGAAAAGATTACACAACGTTATTCCGGTATGGATGAATATCTTGTCAAATTTGGCAGACAACTTGTATCAGACTTTTTGCTTGGGAAATCGGAAAAGGTTTTAAAGATACCGTTTGATATTAACACAGGTGACTGTACAATACGTTTTAAAGAGGATTTTACCGCAATAAATAAATGTTTAAATGATATTAGTATTTTTTAGGAGGAAGTAAATTAATGAAGATTTACGAGCTAACATCTTGGGGGCTTGAAGATGTCGAAGATTGTCTCGGTGAAATTTGTTTTCAAGAAGATAATATTGTGGATCAAATTAAGGTTGATGATGCATTAAAATTAGAGTATGAATTTAAGAATTGGCCGTTTCAAATTAATAGATCATTTTTTTCAGTTTTACTTCAGGATATCCATAGTAATATTCCATGTGGAACTTTGTTTGTTATGGTGCCAACGGATGAAGATTATGACCTCATTACATACATAGTTCGCTTTGACACAGAAGAGTTTGAAAAAATTAAAAAAATTTACTTGACAAAGTTCCGTGTGTGAATTATAATTATAAACATGAAAGGAGGCGGATTCTTTGACGAGTGATTATCAAGCGTTTGTAGATAGTTTTCCTGACAAGGATAGTTGGTTAGCTAAGAAAACAATTAATTTTATGGAATACCGAGAACTTTCATCTTTGATGGGGAATGATTTGTACGAATTTTTTGGTGCAAAAGCCCCTATAAGTAAAACAAAGTTTTATTTATTAAGAAATGCTTTGATTCGTTTTGTAGAATTTACTAATGATCCGGACAAAGATAAAGTAATAAAACGAATTTCCCAAGTGACACAAGTCCAACTGGCAAAGTTGATAGATGATAGACAATCGACATATAAAGATTTGGATGAAGTTTTATCTTTACTTAATCAAATTGCAAAAGAGAATGGGTTGAATTCGTCTGATGCAACGCCTCTACAAGCTATAGCAATTCTTATTTGGATAGATCTTAGTGACATAGAAATCATTAATTTTAAAACATCTGATATTGATAAGATTGAGCAATTAGATGACCGGTATAAAGAAATATTAAGGACTTATTCAAGCTTAAAATATTTTAGAGCTTTACCGTCTGGCAGAGTGCAAAATCTTGTTCAAAGCGATTATTTATTTAGAACTGCGAATACCAATAAGCTTACAGAAGGGGATTTAAGGAAAATTATTTCAAAGATTAATTCTATTGTCGCAAGTTACAATAAATCCTTTACACGTTCTGTTTTAAGAAGAAGCGCAGTGTTCTCCAGAATATATAAGCAATATCAGTTGGGCATCTCCAAGGATATAATTCGAGCTAATTTTGGACAGTCCAAAAAAGCCGCGGAAATCAATAAATTAATAATTGAATATAATAAGTGGGCGGAACAATTATAAAATAAATATTGGCGTACTTTAAGTGCGCCATAATTTACCCTAAATTTTGTTCCCAATGTGAAAGGAAGCGAAATGATGGAACATTTAAGAATAAGCAAATGTGTTCACAATTCAAAATGGCAAGGAGATACTTTAAAATGTCCTTGCGGTCGACAATTAGCTGTTAGATATATGATTGATGACGAAATCAGAGTATTTGCTTTTAATAAGTTTGAAAGGTATAAGCAAAAGATTTTGACAAGAAAAGATACATATAATATTACGCAACAGTCTGATCTGCTTGGTAGATTAGGAAATGAAGAATGGAAAGAAATGTTAGATGGCTTAAAACAAGAAAATGAAAATACATAATAGGAGATAATAATGGAAGATAGATGTGTGATATGTGGCGAAGATGTTTCTGATTTGAATACACTTGTATGCAAAAAATGTATAAGAGAGAGTGATAAAATGGCGAATCCACGACGTGCTCGGTATCTTAAAATGGAAAGAAGGCGACGAAAATATCAAGAATGGTTAGACAAAAGGCCGAGTAGATGGCGAATAATTTCTTACTGGAAATGGTTAAATTCAGAACCGAAGTTAAAATATTAAAGAACTTAAGTTGCGAGATGATTTTTTTTACGGTAAAAAGTTCCAAATGTGAATTAAAATTAAGGCAATTGGTTGGTGCCGACTCTAACATGTTCGGTTAAATGTCCAGTAAGGATAAGGTTGCAGAACTATATTGTTTTGTTAAAAAAAGAAATTTGCGCTAAATTGTTTTTGTTGAGGAAATTAAAAGTAGCAATATAGGGGCGCACTGAAAGAAGAAATAGCCAATAAATTAGACATTTTGTTAAAAATTAGGAAGGGAGAATACATATGGACAAAGATTGGACAGGTAATGCAAAAAGTATATTTACTTGCAACGGAGCAAGTAATCACACAGAAGAAGAACGGGAAATGAACGATTATTATGCAACAGAGCCAAAGGCGTTAGAGTTGTTGCTTGAATTAGAAGACTTTAATCATTACATTTGGGAGCCAGCATGTGGACAAGGGCACTTGTCGCAGGTACTTGAACAAAGAGGATATGATGTTAAATCTTCAGACATAATAGACCGTGGTTATCACAGTACGGAAGTAATTGACTTCTTGAATGTTTCAAAAGAGGATAATCGAAAAGCAATTTCAAGAGATATAATTACAAATCCACCCTATAAGTACGCAAAGGAATTTGTTGAACATGCTCTTGACATTTCGATGGATGGCACAAAAGTTGCGATGTTCCTTAAGCTTACTTTTTTGGAGAGCAAAACAAGAAAAGAATTATTTAAAAAATATCCGCCTAAAACAATATGGGTTTCGAGTTCACGATTACAATGTGCCAAAAACGGCGATTTCAAAACATGCAGAAAAGATGTTGTAACCGCAGTGGCTTACGCTTGGTATGTCTGGAAAAAGGGTTATACCGGCGATACGATTGTTAAGTGGTTTAATTGAATGTGTAACCTTGACTCGGAAAAATGTAAGTTACACCATAAAAATCGGTGTAAAAAGTGTAATTGAAAAGGAGCGTGGTGCCCATTAAATACATGGGAAGTAAATCTCGGATAGCAAAATATATTGTTCCGATTATTCAACAATACATAGATTATTATAAACCGAGATTTTATTTAGAGCCATTTGTTGGTGGTGCAAATATTATAGATAAGGTTAAACACTATGATAAGTCTGGTTCTGATAAAAACAAATATTTAATTGCATTATTAAAGCATGTACAATCCGGTAAGCCTTTATATGAAAATGTGCCAAGGGAATTATATGATAAAGTAAGAATTGCTTTTAATCATGGAGATACAACTAAGTACGAAGATTGGGAGGTTGGCAATATAGGATTTCTCGCTTCATATAATGGTCGTTGGTTTGACGGTGGATATGCCAAAGCAGGTTACGAAAAGACTAAAAACGGTCAACGATATAGAGATTATTATCGTGAGGCAAAAGACAATCTTCTTACACAAGCGCCTAATCTGAAGGATATTAAATTCTTAGTTTGTGATTACAAATATCATACTCCTTATGGCGGTGTAATTTATGCTGATCCGCCTTATGCAAATACAAAGCAATATAAAAATTCCACCAAGTTTGATTATGAGGAATTTTGGCAAACGATAAGGCAATGGTCAAAAAATAATATTGTACTGATATCAGAGCAAAATGCCCCGGATGATTTTGAAGTTATTTGGGAGCAACCAGTAAGTCGGTCAATTAAAGCAACCGATAAGAGCGTTTCGGTCGAAAAATTGTTTAGGTATAAAGGAGCATGATAAAATCTATTATTCAGATCTTACAGAAAGCCAAACGGAATATAGCTACAGTTTTGAAGAAATAAGGAGAAAACAAAATGAAATTTAGAATTAAGAAGGAAGATGGAGTGTATATTGCTGAATATAAACGGTTTTTCTTTTGGTTGTATATCCCTGGCTCTGCTTCAAGATACATACAAACTACAAGAGATGTATGCAAAAACTTTGAACGACCAACAGTGATTGAAACTTTTAAGCGATAAAATTTTAATTTTATCACATTTTTTAACAAATGATTAAATTGAATAAATGAGGTGATTGTATTTTTATAAATCAAGTAGTTGAGATAAGACCGTATAGCGCATATCAAGGTAAATATTCTGGACTACAAGGAAAGGTTCAAAGAATTTCTGGTAGTTCGATTGGTGTTGCTTTTTCAGGAATTGAAAATCCAGATAGTAGTTACGGTGTGTTTTGGTTTAATAAAACCGATTTAAAAGAAATATCAAATAACGAAAGTGAGGAAAATAAATTGTTAAGTGGTTATAAAGTTGTAGGAATCAAATTTTTAGAAGGAACAAACACGGCAAAAGAATATATATATGCTTGCTATGATGATGTGCAAGAAGGTGATTATGTTGTGGTTAAAAGCGGGCATCATGGTTGGGGAATTGCAAGAATAAATCAAATATATGGAACGACGCCTGATAATACGGATATTCCTGTAGAGTACAATCGTGAAGTTATAGCAAAATTCGATCCGTCTCCATATTTTAAAAGAGTTGAAAAGATTAAGCGACTCGGAGAGATAAAGCGAGATATGGACAAAAAAGTTAAAGAACTTCAGAATCTTGCTGTGTACGAAGCTCTGGCAAAAGACAATCCGGAATTAAAAGAGTTACTTGAAGAGTTTAAGTCACTTATTTAGGAGATGATTTTCTATTGAATAGGGAACAAAAACGAAAATACGCAGCAGCACTTCGTAAAAAAGGGTTTTCTTCAGAGTCTGCAAAACAAATTGCTAAAATGAAAGCATTGGACGATATTAAACCGGTGATCATAGCTGGAGATAAAGTTCGGTTAAAATATAATTCGATCATAGAATCACCAGATTATGATAAAAGATTAGAGAATTATAAGAAATTTGTTGAAGAGAATAAAGATAAAGTTTTCACTGTCGAGGCTTATAAAGGGTACAAGAAACTGTTCTGCTTTGTAGAAGACGAAACAGAGGTCAAATGGGTATTTCACAAATTTGACTTAGAGAAAGTTGAGGAAACAAATGAATAAGCGAGAGTGCGAGTTTTACAACAATGGAAAATGTGAAAGGTTTGGAGAGCATGGTACTTGCGAAGACGCCCGTATTGAAAATCTACTTGGATATGAAGGCCATTTACTACAAAGAACCATGTTAGAATGTTGTAAAACAATGTCGCCATACGGTAACGGGCTTTATTTCATTACTGACGCAGATATTGCTGCTTTGAAAGAAGGAAAGTGGTTATCTTTAGCCGACGATGACGAGTATGGTAATTTTATTAAATACGCGGAGGAGTAGTTGATGAGCGCAGTTGGGAAAAAGAAATACATAAAAGAATTGCAGAAGCAGGGCATGTCGCCAAGTGCTGCAAAAAAGATGGCCGAGATGAAAGCTGAAATTGGCGAGAATAGAAAATAATATCAGTATAAAACTTAACTTTTATGAGGAAAAAGAAATGAAGAAACGTACAATTTCAAGATGTATAGAAATTAAACCAAAAACCGTAATGTCGCGTGATTTTAGTTTTACTGCGGTAAGATTTAGTTGCCGTATGGGTCTTATTGATAAGCTTAAGTTATTATTTAGTAAATACGTTTGGTTTGAAATAAGCTCAAATGACGTACATAGAATAAATGGATTAGCATTACAAGATATTCCCGAAATAGACACACAAAAGAAAATAAAATAAGACTTTTATAACGAAAAAGTATAAAGAGGTGTTGTATATATGGATAGTACTTGTTTTTGCATTAAATGTCGTAAAAAAGTTCCATACATTTTAAAGACACGAACAATAGAGCTGCGTATTCATGGTGATATACTTGAGTGCGATGAAGTGTTTGCAACATGCAAAAAATGTGGCATAGAATTATATATACCAGAGATTAATGATATTAATGTAAAATTACGAAATGATGCTTATCAAGAACATTTCATTAACCGGCATGTTGATGCATTTAGAATTTCAAAAGATTTTTAAATAAGAGTTTGAATAAAACCACGAAACTTTTATGATATGAGGTGAAAAATGAGTTACAAATTAAGTGTCAAGGGATTTGAAAAAATCTCCCAATTACAAGATAAATATCGTTTTCGAAATATATTTGAAATTGGTGATACGGCAGAAGCAATTGAATTTCTTCAAGGATTGCGTAAAGTTTATTATGAAGGATTAAATGTTGACGAAGAAGATATTGACTGGATTGAAAATACTTTAGATGTGTTAGGTGCTTATTAAAATGAAAATACCCAAATATATTGATGACTTATTAAGAAAGCGGACAAAACTTGCAAAACAACTGAACGATGTTTGTTACGAGTTAGACGTTTGGCTTGATCAAAATGATATAGATCCTGATAGTAGCTGTTGGCTAACCGGCGTTGAGACATATGTTAATCCGGATTCTTCGGAGCGCGAGGTTCGTAGGGCGATTGAAAAGAAATAAAACTACGGTTTTATAAGAATTTTGAGAGGAAAAGTAATGTTAAATTTAAAATTAGGTTGGCTATCGCCAGACGGTAAGTTAGTGGAATGTGGTTCTTATGAGCACATGTCTGTAGCACGCGATTTGGTTGATAAACATAAATATGTTCGTCCATTGTTGGAGCGAAAACCCGATGATGACATACTCATTGATAATGGGTGGGCACATATAGGTATTTCTGCTTTGGAACACAGATATGTTATATGGTGGAATCAAAGAAGAATATTGTCTAACGAACAAAAGAATTTTCTCTTTCCTTATTTTGCAGATAAAGATTTGGTGACAAGTTCTTGTTGGATAAATTGGGAAGAAGATAATGATTTAAGATAAAAGACGAATTATATGGCAAACAAAAAAGTAGGTGATGAAATATATTTGTTACAATAGTTGTTTTGGCTTGGTTATTATTTAATACTTGGTTTGCTTTAATTTGGGAAGATTTACATAATGGTTTTTTCTGTGGGACACAAGATCTGTGTGATTTATTCATATTCTCAATAGTAGGCGTACCCGGATATTTAGTCGCATCGTTTATTCATAAAATAAAAAGAAAGAAGGCAATAAAAAATGAGAGCAACAGGGATAGTAAGAAGAATTGATGACTTGGGCAGGATCCTAATCCCTAAAGAAATCCGCAGGACATTAAATGTTATTGAAGGTGATCCATTAGAATTGTTTTTAGATATGACAGATAAGGAGCACCCCTATTTGTGTATGACTAAAATTACAGGTAATGATGGTCAAAGCGTTTTAATGGATTTTATAACAAGGTTGAAAGGGATTAAGCGAGACTTATATTATGATGAAGAAAAAGATATAGCAGATAAAATTAACAATGTTATTAAATTATTGGAAGATAATAAAGATAAATTTGATTTTTAATTTTATTAATTCTTTAGTTGGAGTGATTTAAAATAGTAGGAAAACCAATTTACCAAAATGGAGATGTTGTAAGTTTTGACATGGTATTAGACGGAGCGAATACCAACCTAACCGGCAAGGTTTATATTGTTGATCCTTATGGGACATTTGAGCAAAATGAAGAGCCGAGCTATGATGTTATGGTAGAAAATTATAAAGGGAGTGGCCAAGCTTGCTTGGTAAAACACATTAGAGAATCGAAGCTAAAATGAATTTAAAAATGATATTATGGAGGGATTAATAAGATGGACTTAGAGTGGCTGCAAAACGCTATAAATATTATACAAAACAATATTGCAGATAAGCTTACAAAAGATAATGTAACTGTTTATAGGGTAAAGGATATTGTTCGTATAGATATTAAAAATTAAATAAGAATTCAAAGAATAAAAGCATAATTGATAAAACAAAAGGAGATTTATACAGTAATTAATGAACGACAAAACACAAACAACATATCGAGTAATTAAGCGTGACGGAGATATTGTCGATTTTAATATCATGAAAATAAATTCTGCCATCACGAAGGCTTTTGAAGCACAAGGTAAACAGTATCACTCAAGTGTTATTGATTTGCTTACTGTTCGTGTAAGGGATGATTTTGAGTCTAAAGTAAAAGATGGCAAAATATCTGTCGAAACCATTCAAGATAGCGTAGAAAAAGTGCTTGCGGAATCAGGGTATGCGGATGTTGCAAAAGCTTATATTCTCTATCGTAAACAGAGAGAAAAGATTCGTAATATAAATTCTGCTTTATTAAGCTATAAGGATCTTGTAGATAATTATCTTAAAATTAATGATTGGCGTGTCAAGGAAAATGCTACAGTAACTTATTCGGTCGGAGGATTAATACTTTCTAATTCAGGTGCTATTACAGCAAATTATTGGCTCAGTGAAGTTTATGATGATGAAATTGCAAATGCCCATAGAAATGCCGATATCCATATTCACGACCTTTCAATGCTCACCGGCTACTGCGCCGGTTGGTCGTTAAAGCAGCTGATACAGGAGGGCTTGGGCGGCGTTCCCGGAAAGATAACTTCATCACCCGCAAATCATCTTTCCACACTTTGTAACCAGATGGTCAATTTTCTCGGCATTATGCAGAACGAGTGGGCAGGTGCTCAGGCATTTTCATCCTTCGATACATATTTAGCTCCTTTTGTTAAAGTGGATAATCTAACTCAAAAGGAAGTTAAACAGTGCATACAATCATTTG
>Ga0247610_10002899_pt1 | contig 19313 bp, 15 predicted proteins | sample 174DNAGHGhighgp2_FD_193483 | JGI IMG/M metagenome (GOLD analysis project Ga0247610, IMG submission 193483) | Sheep rumen microbial communities from Palmerston North, Manawatu-Wanganui, New Zealand - 1742 DNA GHGhigh gp2 | ecosystem: Host-associated > Mammals > Digestive system > Stomach > Rumen...
TCCCCCGATTTGCACTTTCCTACGGTGGTCGGGGGGATTTTTCTTATCCTGTACAAAGGTACAAAATTTCTATCATATTACAAATCAATTAGTTATAAAGTTTCTTAATATTTGGCGACACACCCTACTCTAAGCTGCAGTTTGAGTATGGATGGAGTATGTCTACACTATGCATTCTCTCTTCTTGGCCTCTTCCTACTCTACGTCGTACTTTGTTTATTCGTGATTATGTTTCTTAAATTGACTATAGAGCCATCCAGATAACAAGAATTCTTCTACTTCCTCATTACTACCTTTTCTGATTTCATCCGGTATTTGTATAAGAGCGTCGTCAACTGTTTCCCTACAAATTTCATTATAGGTCATCTTCCTCATTTTCTTGACCTCTCCTTTTTCATCGGTGGCAGTTGCTTTATATCGATTGCACTCATACTCCCATTCCGTATAACAGTCGTTACAGAATTCTATATCCTTTTTCAAAAGATGATTCAATATCTTTCTTATATCTACCTTCTTCATACGCTATCTTTAAAATATTCTTTTTCACAAGCTTCCGTGGCATACTGACTTATTCAAATGAGATTCTTCCGCTGCCGATTTCACTATAAGTTTTTGCCGAGAGATTGCCAATGCGGAGTCTACCTGCCTCTACACGTTCTCCATTGTCCCTTATAAAGTCTTCGTTTGTGCCGATAAGATAGGCGACATCTTCTTCAGCAGCCTTATACAAGAAACAGTCTTGATCGAATTTCTCCGAGAGCTTGTACAGGTTTTCATAAAAGTTCGGATCGTCGTTCTGATCGAACACCAGAAAACTATTTTCCTTGCTGACATCTTTGCCAACCTCGGCATAGAATCCTTGAAGTTTGATGACCCCATAACCCATGGCACGTAACGTCTCTTGCAGCTCCCTGTTATTGGCGTCGTTAATGGCTCGCTTATTGCCAGACCTCCACGCCGTGATGTTTGCACAGTCGGTTTTATTGATCCAATAGACCGCTCTGTTAAGAGAGGCATTAACAGGAAGAATACTCAGGTCTTGGCCTTCTTCCTGAGAAATGGGCGCTTTAGATACAGCTTGTACCTCAACGAGATCTTCAATCTCGAATTCGGGTAATAAAATTTCAATATCTCTCATACTGGTTCATATTAAATACCAAACTTACCATATTGTCCGCCTTTCGACGGTTCATACCAACTCTTGCGGTTCAGCCACTGAAAACCATCTTCGCGTGTGATAACTGCAAGGTCAATAAGTCCACCAACTTCCTCTTGCCTGAAGGTTATTTTACGATGCAACTCTGTGGCTTTTATCAGATTCTCCGCGAGGCATGCCATTTTCTGGAGATCGAATTGTTCGATTGCCTCTAGATGCTGACGCAGATGATCTTTTCCGCTTTCTCTAATAAGATCCGCCACCTCTTGACGAATGGCCGGGTAGTCAATCTTGCCTATTAAGGAATCAAGCAGATTTTGAGTCAACAGATCTTCAATGAGGGTTTGGAATCTTTTACGGATTACCCCAATACGCTCGTTTTGTATGCCCAATTCAATGGCATCGATAATGTCGGATTGGCCACTTGTGAAGATGTTGCTTTCCTGTTCATCTGAAATGTTGGCAGATCCGCAAAGTTGCCATTGGAGCTTCGATTTGTTTATTCCTGTAACCTCATATTGGCATATGCTCGGGTAGGTTTCATCTTCGCCATAGCCTGCAAAGACCAAGAATGTGTGCTCGTTCTCTTTGAAAACTGCATCATTCTTTATGTGGCTGGCTATTATTTCTAAATCAACAAAATCCTTAAAATGTTGGATGTATTCTTCAAGTTTGGAGAATCCTGAGTTATCGTTCTGCTTGCGATACCACCTAACGATGACGTCCCATGGAAGTTTTGTCAATAGGGAGTTGCCAACAATCATAACTGCTACTGGCTGTTTGTCTTTTAAACGTAGCATCTTGTCGCCAGAATTGACAACCTTGTCCTTGACGGAAATCACTTTTTCGTTCTTGTTTTGAATAGCAACTTCTTGGATTGCATTGGTAAATGTCACAGCACTATCGGATGCAATGGCTATACCTCTTTTATTTAAAATTCCTACTATAGCTGTCATATTAACTCCTTTCCTTTAAGCGCCATATAGACTGTGTTTAATATACACAAAACCCTCTGCGAGTGTAACGATTCCTATTTCGCGTGTTGGGGAAACAGGTGAGTTGACAGAGGAAAGTAATCCTTCCGTTTCAATAAGGTTCTCTGCCATCGATACCATGTCTTTGATAGTGAAGTCGGAGATTGCCTGGGTTACTTTGGGGTCAGCTTGTATTTCTGTAAACATCTTTGCAATACTATTCCTGTCACCTTCAATTAAACTAGCGGCAGCTTCGTTGTTGCCCATAATGTTTCCCAGCGTTTCCTGTAGTAATGCTTTCATTTTACAGACGATGTCCTCAGAAACTCCACCAGACAAGATTCGGATATTCTCACAATTGCCTAGTTGAATCTGGAACACTGGTCTATGTGGACTTATCTCGAAGGTGTTCTTAAAGATGTTGAAGCTCTTTGTTGTAGCAGATATATTAATGACGGCTGATCGAGGAAACATCTCCTTGGATTCATAGCCAACACATACAATAATCTTTTTGTCTTCCCTAACTAGTGTATCATTGGAAACTTGACTTAACTTGTCTTTCAGATAGTAATAGAAGTCATTTACGCATTCTTCGAATGTGTTTTCTTGGGTGAGTGTCTTCTTTGTCTGATATTCCATAATGATATCATCCCATCTTAACTCAGATGTTGGATCAACCATTATCGCAAAAGGAACTTTCTCACTATATCTGTATATCGTCCTGTCACGGTCTGAAGCACAAACCGCGCCATGCATATTCATCATTAATATAGCTGCTGCCATAATCAATTAGTTTTTAGTTTATTACAGAGCACAAAGGTACAAAATCTTTTGGATATTACCTTATTATATATATGAATATATGAGAAAAATGTCGTAAATAATGCAATTTTGCTATCAGAAACGTCAAAAATAGGCTTCACATGATTGCAGATTACAATACAATGCCCAGAATATTTTGGGAGTGTAACAGGCTTTATTTTGATCACTCTTTGCCCACACCCAGGTTTGGCATGATGAAGAAATTGAATACACTGGCCAGGTTCGAATACCAAAATAACAAGAAAGGGAAAGCACCTATCAAGCGACAGATAATTCTCTTTTCAGAGTATTACGATTTTGATGAAGAAACCTTCAAGAACTTGATGGTGCATGAGATGATTCATTATTATCTGGCATGGAATGGTGTAAAAACCAAATTAGACCATGGTAAGGAATTCATGGCAATCGCCAATGAACTGAATGAAAAATACGGTTTGAATGTAACAAAAACATTGGATGCCTCTTCGTTCACAAGAACAGAGCAGGCACCCAAGACAAAAAGCTTTTGGCAGTGGCTATTATGGTGAAGAGTTATTTAAGCTGCTTTTTGGAAGGCTGTCTGAAGTTGATGCAAAAGTGCCTTTTCGCGGAGGTCGGCAATGATGGACTTCATCCTCTTAGTGGGCAGACCATGCTTCTTGGCCAAGTCTGAAATAGTATATCCATCATACATCATCTGTGCTAAGTCCATCAGTAGCTGTACATCGCTGGGATAGTACCACTTGCTCAGGAAAGAGCGCAGTTTCTCCTTTGTTTCTTCAACGTCACGACGTACATCACTGCTCAAAGGAGATGCAGGGATGCGGTCGATGAGGTCGCGACTCCAGTTGTCTTCGTCTTCATCTCCCCTTTCGTCGAGCGACAGACAGGCTTGGAGTCCTTGCAATAGGTCGGGCATGGAAACAGGGCATGCCCAGGTCTTGATGGCTTCACGGATGGACTTGCGGATGTGGTGCACTGCGTAGGAACAAAAGTGATTGTCGTACGAGGGGTCGTAGCGTGTAGCAGCAATTGTCAAGCCATAGTTACCTGCAGCGATGAGTTCTTCGATGGGTACAAATGGTGTAGCCATCTCGATGGCACACGTGAGGACGAAGCGCAGATTGGCTTCAATAAGCTCGTTGCGGGCAGAGGTATCGCCCGACAAGATGCGACGTCCCAATTCCTGCTCTTCTTCTGTAGATAGAGGCTGGTTGTCTTCGATTTGCTCAAGGTAGTGGTTGAGAACTTCAGCGCGATTTTCGAGAATGTGATGCATTTTACTCATAATTCTACTGTTTTAACGATTACTATTTATAGTATAAGGACATCAAAACCCCGAAATCTAACGTAGATTCCGGGGTAAAGCCTTAAAAGAAGTTAACAAGACGAGCCTATTTCTTTTTTACAATCTTATAGCCAAGTCTTTGGATAAGTTCAAGAGTGCCTTGAGCCATCTTGCGGTCGTATTTCTTTTCTTCTTCTGTTAAATCACTGTAAGGAACCAAATCGGGATGCTTTTTATGGTCGTCATCTCGTTTTTCACCGTATGTCCAGCCATCATCTATTCTTGTCCTTGCCCAAATGTCATGACAATTTTCTGCAATAGCTTCTATAAGTTCTTTGATATCTCCATCAAGAGGGAATTCTGTTACATCTATAGGCTGAGGGTCGTACTGCCTGAGCCCCCGTTCTGCGACGGAAACAATGTAGTATTGTGAATCTTTCCATGCTGTAAGGAATAGTTCTATACCATAATTATCTTCTCTCTGATATTGTGGATCAAATAATGTAATAGTGCTCTCATTGAGACTTCTAACTACGACAGCATGATTGGGGTCTGGATTTGCAACGTCTTTCCCATAAAGCTTCTCGGCATTAACGACAACGATGATATGGCATCCGCCCTGTAGTTCTTTCTCTATATCATCAGTGTTGCAATCATAACGACGAACTATCGAGAACTTATAGTTTTCTAGAATGCGTCCTATATTATATAAAGGTGTACCTCCGTCTTGTAGCCATTTGTTCTCTTCTGAGAGCTTTAGTAAAGAATCAAATGTTGCTTCTGGTTGATAACTCTTCAGGATTTCGTGTTCACAGCGCACCACACAATCACCAGTCGCCATCAAATTCATATTCTGAGCGGCTTTAAGCATCATAGGAACATAGCTGGGTTGTATAGAGATAATCTTGGCATTGGAGTTTGGTATTTCTTCACTGAGGTCAGCCTTTAGTTCTGCTAAATCATCAGCAAGAGAAGCCATGATAGCAATCTCTTCCTTCAAATCAGAATCCTGCTCTGCAGCAAGTAGCACTTCCTTGAATTCTTCTGCAGATACATCTCCGCAATGGAATCTGGTCATCAGTTCGTTGGATATGTTGTTCTTCATCTTATTCATCTTTTAATCGTGTATATATAATCTTAAACTCCTCCAAACCTCTTTGCTTTAAAGGGTATATAGAACCTTCTGTCAAATTCAAATCCCTCGCAACAATTTTTGCATCGAAGGGATCATCAAAGAAATATCTTCTCACTATTTCTGCTTGATTTTTATTCTTTATTAAGCTGCAAACTCGCTCAATAAGTTCTCGCAGTTCTTTTTTCTCAAGAGATCTATCAGCAATGTCACTGATAGCTTCATGCTTGGTTTCAAGAGACGAAGTGTGATGCCTTTTCTGTTTTTTTCTAAGTTTGTTGCGTTCGTTGAGATAGTATTTGGTCGCCATTTCCGCCAGCCAAACAATAATATCTCCATTACCCTCTGTTTCATACAGACGTAATCTTTTGGCATCATTTTCTGTTAGATAAACATATAGATCATTGAAGAGTTGTGCTCTTGCACTTTCAAACGAAATACCTTTGAAAACTCTGTCAATAATCTTTTCTAGAACAGATTTAAATTTGCCATTAAAGAATTTTTGGATAATGATTTCATTACCCTCTAAAAGCCCTTTGTATATTTTTTCATTAAAATCTGCCATATATCGCTCTAAGCTATTGACTGCAAAGATACGATAAATTATCGAAATATCCATGAAATATCCAATAATATTATGGAATGCTAACATAATCAGGGGTCAAATGTGACTTTGGAGCTGGGAATCGATGATTACTTCCAGACCATTGTAGACTGCGGGGATGACAGTACGACCGTAATATTGACGAGGGTTGCCCATGGTCAACTCCTCACAGCCAATCATCTTGTCGATGGCTTTACGAACGAATGATACCGCCATGCTCATCATGTGGTCGAAGTCTTTTGCTGTGTATGCTATCAGACGCTCAGGGTCAGCCATGAAGATGGCTCTGTAGAGGCTAGCAAGCTCTGGGAAGGCCTTTTCTGGCTTGTTAAGACTACGACGCTGATAACCTTTAGGATGCAATAAGGTATAGATGTATATCAGTTTCGAGTAGCGATCCTCGAACTTGATGACCTCCTCGGTGTCATCGTCCTTCAATACGATGACATCGTAGATGTTAGTACCTGAGATGTCCTTGATGTCACGATGGCGCACCTCGATGGCAACTGGCTTCGGTGCCCACTCCTTGTCTGTTGCCATATACTTTGCCAGACGCTCCTGCATCTCTTCAACACTCATTTGCTGGATTGCTTCCTGAATTTTGCTCATGTTCTTACTGTTTTTATTATTGCTATTTACATAGTTAGTACAGTAAGATCGCAATATCTAACAAAAAACCTAACAGTAGTTTAGCGCTTTAAACTTTTTTAACCGTAGTCTATGAGCCAAAGAGTTTCCTTAAAGCTTCTATCTTTTCTTCTGTCTCTCGAATATAATCCTCTTTATCAACGAGCTTTTTGTATAGTTTCAAACAATACTCAAATTGTTTTAAAGCTTCATCGTATTTCCCAAGAGCTTGAAGTATTGTGGCTTGCATTTCTATGCCAACTGGGTCGAAAGGAGATGACTTAACGGCTTTTTCTGACCATATTAAAGCTTCTCTATTATTATTTGCTTCGTGATACAGTCTCGCTAATTCATAATATGCTTGATCATAACCCTTATTCGCAGGAATTAGAAATGATTCAATTGCTTTTGAAAAGTTCTCTTCAACTCCTAATCCATATTCATACATGCATCCTAAATCCATGAATGCAGCGAGATTTCCTAAATCAGCCGATTTCTGAAGCCAAGAAAAAGCCAAGTCAAAATCCTGCTCAACTTCTTCACAGTCTAAATACAATTGAGCAAGATCATATTGGGCTTGAGCATAATTTTGGGCTGCAGACTTTTGAAACCACTCGATAGCTTTGTGATAATTTCCTTCAACTCGATAATGTACCCCTAGTGAATGTTGGGCTATTGGATCTCCTTCATTTGCTTTTGTCATGCGTAAATTATGATCCTTCACAAAAGAAAGTTCTTTCTCACTTCCTTCGCTATTTTCGTTCACTTCTAACTGTTCAGAATAATCTATTTGATTGTTATTTCCATTTTCATGGGCCATTAACTCCTTGATTTCATTATATTCTTCCGTCCAGTAATCATATTCTTCGATTGTTGCGGTATAGTCACCATGTTCGATTCTAAGATCTTCAATATAACTATACCTTTCAATTGTTAAATCACACGATTCAAGGGCCTTTTCATATTGCCCAGCTGTTTTTAGAATACGAGTTTTATAGCCAGACAGGTATGCCATAAAGCATTCATTACGATCAATATAACTATCGGTAATGAAATCAACAGTTTGCAAAGACAAATCTACATATTGGAGGGCCTTCTCAAAATCCTGCACGTTATAATATGTTCTACATATGTCGTAGTAAATTTTGGCTTTGTCTATGTCTGGTCCAGGATTAAACTGCTTAAGAATCTCGAGAATATATAAATAAGAATCTATAGCCATTGAGTCACTTGATGAGACTCTCGCTTTTGCATACATGACCATCATGTTTTCCAATACGGTCTCTTCTTCATAGAAAGATGACCCTGATATTTCTTTGTCAAGAAGATCACTTGTTGTTTTAAGATCCCATTCTAAGGCTGCTAAAGATTGTAGTGGTAAACAGCCAATAAGGATTTTCTGCCTTTTATCAGAAATGGCAACTCCCTTTTTTGAAAGTTGACGAGCTCTGTGTAGTGTAAGAACTACTGTGTCTAGATCGCCTGCATGCTCAGCAACATCTATTATATCACAAGCCATTGATAAAAACTCAGTTTCAGGACACTTCTCTTCTTCTATATATGTGAGCAATGAGTATTTCGCACAGTCGTAGTTATACAACCATGACCAGTATCGGTAGATCTGCTTCCCAGCGCCATTAAACGCAACCATTTTGGATGCTCGCTTATTATAAAGGTACTCAAAGACTTCATATTGGCTAATGAGCAAATATAATTTCTCAGCCATTAATTCCTCATACTCATATCGTGACTTCATAGCCCAATATTGAGTTGAGAGTTCATCCCAAAACCTTTCTTTCTGATTTTCTTCTGCTAATGTTAGCGAATCTTCAAGGTACTGAATAAGGCTATTACGATGACTGTCTTCATTCTTTCTATATCTATGCATAATAGCGTCTTGGACGTCAGTATTTGCAAACTTGATACATCCTTTTTGTGATGTAAAATGATTGGCAAATATGCAATAGAATTGTGACCATGTTATCGGGTTGATTTTCAGGCAGTCTCTTATTTCCGTTTCTTTAAGTCCATATGAAGAGACAGCTATAAGCATTAAAACATTTTCAACCAACTCTGCACCTAATTCTTGTTCCCACAAAGAGAGATACCGTTCATAGAAATTGTTTGGTGTCCATGATGTGAGAAAAGACATAAGATGATTTTCTAAAGACTCAAAATTGCCATAGTATACTAATGTATCTAAAAGTGTTATTAGGATACGGCCATTGCTCGTTAATTCTTTTTCTGCAATACGCAAGACTTGTTCATCAGTTAGTTTCTTTCCATAAAGATTTTTTAAGTACTTCCTGGTAATCAACTGCACTTCTTTTTTTGAAAGAGGAAGTATCTGAAGTTTTTCTTCTTTTGTGTGCTCCTCATCTAATCTAGAATCAGTGAAGCAACCATCAGAAACACATGTCGAGACAATCAACTTGCTATTAAAGATCATTGGGGGAATCCACGACAATGTATTTATCTTCCAGTTATCGCTCTGCTGGAATAAAGAAGCATCATCTAGAACAATAACAACTTGTTTCTTACTGTTCAGAATACTGTTCTCTAAAAGATGTTTTAAACTCTCTATGTCGGAAATTGAGGAGAGATTTGTTGTTTCAATCCCTTGTAATCTATGTAATTCGTTAATCCAATATTTCAGGACGTCTTCAGGTAATGTATTGTCTTGTCCATTGATAAAGTAGTACAACCAATATCGAATGTTGTCAGAAGCCTCCTTCTCCTTTAGCCAGTTGGCTAAAAGGGAACTTTTTCCTATACCACTAGGTCCTGTTACGGTCAGATATCTACTGTTGGGATTAATAAGGAAGGAGTTTAATACCTTATAATTGTTCTCGTTAGCAATATAGCATTGACATAGTTGCCTAATATTGGCTTGTTGTATTCTTCGTTCATTATCATGAGCTATCGATTGGCCTATTGGGAACAAATCGTTTAATAACTGCTGGAAGTCTTTTTTAACCGACTCTCCAAGTTCCTCCAAAGATTGATAGTGTGATACGGGATATCTCCCATTGTTTAATATAGTCTCGCGGAATTTCTCTATTTTCTCAGGAAAGTCAATTTCATCATAATTGGGTTCTGAATCTTTTATATAAAAGAAGGCATTTGTTCTTTCTTTTCTTCTGATAACGCCATATTGCATCTCCATTTCTGTAACAGACAATTTAGATTCAATATCTTCATAGACCCAGTGGTATCGATCTTTCATGTTATCACTTTCGGAGATGTTTGTTTTCTCAGGTATCCAACCATACCGATGTCCAATTATCCCAATAAAAAATGGTATGCAGTTGTCAATCTCATTCAAACACAATTCTACAACTTTCCCGTTTTTTGATTCATCTTCGGTAATACCCCAACGAAGATCAATTTCGGTTAGTGTCACATCGTGCTTGGAGGCAATATTGCGAAGTTTGGGGAATATGTGTCTCAAAAGGTATTCTCTCTCCTTTTGCAGATTATTAAATGTGGAAGAGATAAATACTCTTATTTGCCGATTGTCTATAAGATTATTGTTCATATTATAGCAGCTATGTTATGGGAAATGATGACAATTATTTCTATTTTTGTAATGCAGCGATTTTCTCCTTTATATCAGTAATTGGCGGAATATCATTGAAATATCTCTCGAGGATTGCAAGTGATTTGCTGTAATATACAAAAGCCTCCTTATGATCAGACAAAGCTTTATAATCTTCTGCAATATAGTAGTATTGATTGGACATATAAGTAATAGAATTCTTAGTCCATTCTCTCTCTTGACCAGGTAATGCTAGGAGACGGTATTCAACAGATTTTTTATAATCTTCTAATTCTTCGTATATTTCGGCCAGATTTTCATATATTTGAATAATGGTTTCATGAGTTGGAGCTATTATTGTCAATCCCACTTCAAGAGCTTTGTTGTAATACCGTATTGCTTCTTCATAATCCAGAGTGTTATGATAGATTACTCCAATATCATTATATAAACGCACCGTAGTTAAATTATTCGACTGTTTCTCTTCTTCAATTTTTAATGCCATATTGTAATACTTCAAGGCGTTATCATAATCACAAAGAGCATCGTAAACTTCGCCAACGCCAAGATAACTCATTACAAACATGGTATTTTTATCATTTTTGTTAGATTCGAGTAAATATATTTGTCTTAGAAATAGTTCCAATGCTTTGTTATGTTGTCCTATTTCATAACTAAAGTTTGCATAATCATATAATAGACCAGCATAATTGTCTCTATCATACTTAACATCTCTTGCAATAGTATCTGCCAGTTCATAAATTTTGTTTGCTTTGTCGAAACGTTCACTAATAAGAATGCTTGCATCTGCCATAATAGAAGTCGCTTTGAGTGACAACTCTTTGATGGAGATAACAAGGTTCCGTCTTTTCTGTTCTGTTATTTCCTTACTTTGTTTATACTCATTCAGAAGGTTCTTGGCGTCTTCCTCTGCTTCATTGAGAATCGTATTAGCTTCACGAACGAGGCCTTCGTTAAGAGCATCTATAGCTCTACGTATTCTGTCATTTATCTCTTCTCCTTGTAATTTGGTAACTCGTTTCGCTGTATTAAACAATAGTTCTTGATGTTTAGCAAAATCTTCCTTCAACTTGTTGTACTTGTTGAGTTTGGGTTGAAGACGATCTATCAGTTTTTCAACCTCTTCTTTCTTCTCCTTATAATCTTCCTGACAATCTTCGTCGTCAGGGTTTTCTTCTAATTTTGCTTTTTTGGTTTCCAGTCTTCTCTGTTTCTTTTCAAGATCAAGTTGCATTTCCTCAATTTCCTTGCGTAGTTCCTGAATGTCAGTCTGCATCCTGAGATAGTCTTCATTCGCTGCAGCAAATTTAAGATTCTCCATCTTGGCGACAGGTAGACCATTGATGGTAACGACACCGTCTTCAACCTTCACTTCATCCATCTGGCTGCTTTCAACCAACTGCAACTGCATAACGAACTGGAACTGGAGGCTCTCGCGATTATCATATCGACACCAGTAATGCCCCATTTCTTTGAAAAGGCGTTTCTTGAATTCTTTCAGCTCTGGTGTCTCTTCTTCTCCAGGTTTCAGTTCTTTGCAATAGGTATAGACCTTTGGAGATGCATGATCCTTAAACTCTTGGGAAGCAACATCAAACTCTTCTACTGTGAATTGTCCCGCTTTCTTGTAAAACAAACCTAAGAAGATATCGCTCTGCTTAACATTTTCGTTGTATTCATCTTGTTTGCGTTTGTCATTATAGGCAGCATCATAATCTTCCCATTCAAACAATTTGATTCGAATACCACGCATCTCATACATATCATCTAAACGACGAACCAGATTTCCGAACGCCATACGGTCGTAATCCAGTTCCTCTGATGATGCCAGGAATACCTTGATAGTCTTCATAATAATTCTTTTATATATTAATCCCCTTCCTCTTTGATCATTAGCTTTTTCAGCTCAGTAATTTTCTCTTCTGTTTTGCGGATGTTTTCATCCGTATCAATCTTCTCTTTCTGTAGTTTTAGACATAGTTCGAATTGGTCAAAGGCCTCATTATATCGCCCAAGCTCTTGATATATGCAGGCAAGGGTATTTATATAGTTCGCATCATCAGGAAATGCTTCTACAGCTTTTTCTGCCCATGGTAGGGCTTCTAATGATTGCTTCTTTTTATGTAAACACCTTGCATGCTCATGAAAAGCAGGTTCATATCCACGTTCTGCGGCTAACTGATACCACTTTGCTGCTTCTGATGAATCTTGAATGATTCCATATCCATTATCGTACATGACACCAATATTATACGGCGCTGTGGAACACCCTTGATCCGCAGATTTCACAAGCCATTCCATAGCAGTCGTGTCATCTTGAGAAGTCCCAAGCCCTTCATGATACATTACGCCTAAATAAGTTTGAGCATCCAAATGTCCTTGTTCTGCTGCTTTTAACAACCAGTGTAAAGCATTATTATAATCTTTACGATCATAATATATTCTGCCAAGATAGAATTGGGCATAAGAATACCCTGATTTAGCGGACTTCTCAAACCATTCGACTGCCTTTTCGCTATTTTTTTCAACTCCTTTTCCATTTAGATACATCCAGCCAAGCCAATACTGAGCTTTAAAATATCCTTGCTTTGCTGCTTTTTCGATCCATTTTGCTGCTTCCTCATAATTATGCTCGACACCAATGCCGTCATAGAGCAATCTACCCAAATTATATTGTGCTGCTGAATTGCCTTTTTCGGCAGCTTTTCGATACCATTCTTCTGCCTTTTCAGAATTCTGTTCAAGCCCTTTACCGTATTGGTACATCCATCCGAGGTAGTTTTGTGCCAGTAAGTGATTTTGCTCAGCTGCTTTTGAGAACCATTTTGTTGCTTCCTCATAATCTTGTACAATACCCTTTCCATCAAACAATAATCTTCCTAAATTGTATTGTGCAGCAGATAATCCTAAATCAGCTGCCTTTTGATACCATTCTCTTGCCTTTTCAGCATTTTGTTCAAGCCCTTTACCGTATTGGTACATCCATCCGAGGTAGTTTTGTGCCAGTGAGTGATTTTGCTCAGCTGCTTTAGAAAACCATTGAGCAGCTTCTTTATAATCTTGTGGCACACCATTACCATAATATAATAACCGTGCTAGATTGTATTGTGCCTGTGAGTAACCTAACTTTGCAGCCTTCCTGTACCAATCTGCGGCCTTTTCGGAACTAGACTCAATTCCCTTACCATATTGGTACATCCAGCCAATATAATTTTGCGCCAAATTATTATCAAGATTTGCAGCTTTAGAAAACCATTCAAGAGCTTTTCCTGAATCTTGCTCAACACCATTCCCATCAAAGAATAATTTTCCAAGGTAATAGCTGGCGTCAGAGGACCCCTGATCTGCAGCTTTATTATACCATTCAGCAGCTTTTTCGATATTTTGTTCAACACCTATACCGTATTGATATATAATTCCTAACTTGTTTTGGTAAAAACTACTACCTTTTTCTGCTGCTATTTTTATATAATCAAAGGCCTTTTCTTTATTATCCAAGACAGAATAACTAACACCAACTCTTCCGTATTCGTTTGCTGTCTTCGGATGCTTTTCACCTAACGTCTTTCTATATAGATTCAAGCTCTTTATTGCATAATCTAATGATAATGCATAATTGCCCATTGCATGATAAGACCGGCTAATGCCATCAAGTGAATCTGCGACATCAGGATGCTGATGTCCTAAAACCTTTTCCCGTATTTTTAATGCTTTCTTCTCAAGTTCAAGAGATTTGAAGAAATCTTCTTGATCCCTATAGAAACTACCAAGATTATCGTAGAACAATGCAACATTGGGATGTTCATCTCCTAATATCGTTTCCCCTAATGATATTGCCTTATTATAAAATTGTATTGCTTGACTCTTTTCGCCTAGATCATTGTATGATATTGCGACATTGTGATAAGACCCAATAGTATCTTCATGATTCTCTCCTAATATTTGCTCACGGAGATTTAAGGCTTTTAAACTGAAGGTCAAACCTTCTTTTAGATGTCCACTGCTTCTATAAGCAGTACCTAGAGTATCGTAGAGTAGGGCCATTTTAATATTATTTTCACCAAGTATTTTTTCCCCTAATGACACTGATTTCTTACATAAACGTAACGATTCGGTATAATTACCCACCAAGCGGTATATGGTTCCTAAGTTGTGCAAAGAAACGGATATGTCTATGTTGTTTTCACCCAACACTTCAACTCGAAGGTTATACAACCTTTCCAATATATCTACACATTTTTGATACTTCCCTCTATAGAATAGGAATTTTCCAAAAGTATCTAATAATTCAATATATTTATTCTTGTCATAGCCTATTTCTTGCGCAATTCTGTCTGCTTCATCATACTTATTCTCAGTTTTTACTACTCTCTCGTCAATAGGAATCAAGGTATCAGCCATTGTGGCATCTGCACTAAGCATTATCCGTTGTATCTGCGAGATAAGATTTTGTCGTTTCTGCTCTGTAATCTCTCGACTTTGCTTAAAGTCTTCTAAATCGCGATGAGCATCCTCCTCTGCTAAATCCAGAATGATATTTGCTTTGTGAACATCGCCAGCTTCAAGTGCTTCGATTGCATCTCGTATTTGCTTATTGATAACTTCCCCCCTATATTTAGCAGCTCGTTTTGCAGCATTAAACAAAAATTGCTGGTGCTCTGCAAATTCGTCTTTCAGTTTGTTATAGTCATCAATTTTTTGCTGCAGTTCCTCGGCCAAATCTTCATCTTCTGGAAATCTCTCTGCGCGTAATCTGGCCTTCTTTATCTGCTCGGGTAGTGCCTTAAGCTTTTCACTCATTTTAATGAAACCTTCATTTGCAGTGGCAAACTTAAGATTCTGCATCTTTGCAACAGGTAGACCGTTAAGTGTGATGACACCATCCTCCACCTTCACATCATCCAGCTGAGAGCTTTCTACCAATTGCAACTGCATTACAAATTGGAATTGTAAGCTCTCACGATTGTCGTAGCGACACCAGTAGTGCCCCATCTCGTCAAACAACCTTTTTTTAAATTCCGTCAATTCTGGCGTTTCAATTTCTCCAGGTTTTAAGTCTTTGCAATAGGTATAGATCTTGGGAGATGCTTTCTCCTTGAATTCTTCTGATGCGACATTGAACTCCTCAATCGTAAATCCACCAGCTTTCTTATGGAATAAGGCTAAGAAGATATCGCTCTGGCGTACATAGTCGTTATATTCGTCCTGCTTTCGCTTATCGTTATATGCGGAATCATAATCTTCCCATTCAAATAGTTTGATGCGAATACCACGCTTCTCATACATATCATCCAATCGCCGAACCAAATTTCCAAATGCCATTCGGTCGTAATCCAATTCCTCTGATGATGCTAGGAATATCTTGATAGTCTTCATAAACGCTTGTAATAAAAGCTAAACTCCAAACTTGCCGTATTGGCCACCAACGTCCTTGTGATGGTACCAGCTTTTACGATTGAGCCAAGTAAACCCTTCATTTTTAGTGATGACGGCAAGGTCAATTGGGCCACCGACTCCTTCTGGAGAGAACGTCATATGACGCTCAAAACTTGTCATCGCAATGAAATTTTCTGCGAGACGAGCCATGTCCTGCAAGTCATAATCACGAAGGGCTTTGAGCCACTGGCCTCTTTCTGTAGCACGGAGATTCTTTCCAAATCTTTGAAACTGCTTGATGAGATCTTTGTATTTTACTCCATCCAGTAATTTCTTTAGCTCATTGCTCTGGTCTGGATTAGACGGTACAGAAAAACTCAGTCGATCAAGGAATCTTTCATAGACCTGTTCTGCCTCTTCGCATATTTTTTTATAATAATATGGTTCTATACCTGTTAACAGAGCTTCCATGATGTCTTTCTGAGCGAAGGGGCAAATGGCGACAGGCTTCTTGTCGGAAATCTTGTAGATCTCTTCTTTGTTGATGTGATAACATACCCTTGAATCGAAACCACCTTCTACCATGACTTTAGCTAAGACTGGATATTCTTCATCTTTGCCAAATCCAGAGAATATCAGGTGGGTAGAGCCTTCATCCCAACCATATGTGACATAGTAATAGAACCCTTCTGTAAATTCGTCTTTAATCTGATCCAATATGTCCTTGGGATAAAAACCATCAATGACACTGTCAATAGAGAATTCATCATCATCGTCTGTCTTGAATGTGAATAGCATATCGACCATGTTGCCCAAAAAGGCCTTGAATTGATAAAAAGAATAGCCTTGGAACACAGGCATGACATCTGATTCCTTGAAATATTTGATGCCAGAACTAATACGATCGCGAAAGGCCTTTAGGATTTCCTTACCATTATTGAGTTTCCCGTTCTCGTCTTTGTCAAGCTCTGGAACCTGACTGACAACTCCATTCCAGTAACTATCTAATTGATTGTTGAGATATTCTCTTCCCATATCTTCAGTAAGAAACATTTTTTCCGTAGGGATATATGAAAAGAAATCCTCTATACAAGTTTCTACGGTGGTAAAAGCGATGTCACCACGCTTCTGTCGATAGCGTCTCACTATGATGTCCCAGGGGGTGCTCAGAAAACCTGCGTTACCAGTTATCATCACACTAATAGGAGTGGCAGAGCATAGCCTTAGCATCTTATTGGCGGAATTGGCAATCTTCTCATTCCTCCTTCTGTTCATTGTAACTGCACTGTCGGCTGCAATGGCAATGCCTCGTTTATTTAATATACCTACTACTGCTGTCATAATTGTCTATAGTTTGAGTTAATTACCATAAAGGCAGTGCTTAATCCAAACGACTCCTTCTGTTCGAGTGATGACCGCCAATTCCTTAGTGTGGGGGAGTTCTCCTTTCCCTCCATTCTTAAGATGGTCAATCTGTACTTTAGCATCTACAAAATCTTCTGCGACTTTTACCAAGTCTTCAATGTTGAAAGAGTCTATGGCAGTCTCAACTCTGCTCATCTGATGACCCGAATAATTGCGCGTATCGTCCTCAAAGTTGTATGAGGATTTGTATTCTGCTATCTCTTTCTGTACAATCTCTTCAAACTCTGTGCCTTTCACTGCTTCCATGATTCGCTCTTCGAAGGTCTCAACCAGGGTATTCTGCTTTTCAATGAGCTTCTGACGAGCAGATTCCACGATTCCATACATGACAGGCTGTGTGTTCTCAAAATGAGACAGCATAAAATAGTCAGCTCTATTATGATGGGTAATGCTACGATCGGTATCAAAGTTACAAGATAGTTTCTTGGTCTCTTCATCATATTTTACCGTAATGTCTACAGCTGATGGGAATACATCGTCAGATCCATATCCCAGGAAGATGATATTCTGTTCATCACTAGAAAGGTACTTCCAGCTTGGTTTCGTATCAACTGTTGACAGATAGCTGGCAAAGTCCCTCGCGTAGTCAGAAAACAGCTCATGAATCTGTATATCACCTTTTCGAAGATAAGAGTTGACTATAAAATTCCATGGAATCGGTGAATACGAATTCACGGCAAGAGCAACTGGCTCCTGCCGTGAAAGGGCATATAAGGTCATATCTGTGTCAGAGGCACAGGCAATTCCTCTATTGTTCAGAAAAGCAACGAATGAAGTCTTCATATAGGCTATGTTTTATGTATTTCAAATCCTTGTGAGACGATGAACTTCAGAGTGCCGAACGCTGTATTGCGGTCATAGGCTTTCTCTTCCTCTGGGAGCTGTTCATAGGGAACAAGACATGGGGTCTGGCGTTTCGCATCATCTCTTACTGGGCCATAAGTCCAGCCTTCCTTTATTCGGTTTTGAGCCCATACCTCATGAACGTTCTTGGAGATGGCCTCTGCAAGTGCAATCAACTCTTTTGGCAGCTGAATATTGGCGGTGTCAGCTGGTGAAGGCGTGTAGTTGTTACTTGTTTGACTATTCATATCAGTTGTAATTTGGTGCAAATTTAATCAATTTTTCTGTAAATACGGTGTAAATACAGCGAAAAATGACGTAAATAGTAACGTAGCTATTCTATTTCCTCTGTTACCTCACGAGCTTCGTCAAATTTTGCTTTCATCGTGGGGTTCTTATGAGTCAACTTGCGAATGGTCAATCCCTCAACCTTGTCGTTAGCCAGTCGGAGATGGTCATCAGACTTTAGGAGGTTGTCTTTTACCTTTTGGAGGTCTGCAATAGACTTGTCGATTGCTGTGATGGCATCACGGAAACGGTCGTGTGCATTCTTTACGTTATTGCCAAATAGGTTCCTAAACTCGTTAAGCTTGCTCTCAAAATTGGTTACATCGACCTCCTTACTTTGGGCGATGGCAAGTTGGCGCTTGTATTCAAGGCTTTTCTTGGCTGCCTGTACCAGCAGAGTGATGATGGGGATGAAGAACTGCGGACGGATGACATACATTTTCTCATATTTGTAAGAGACATCGATGATGCCAGTATTGTAGGTTTCATTATCTGGTTCAAGGAGTGAGACGAGTACTGCATATTCGCAGCCTTTCTTGCGACGGTCTTCGTCAAGCTTCTTCAAGAAGTCCTCATTCTTGTGCTTTGTGGCTGTGGTGTCGTTCTCATTTTTCATCTCGAACATAATGGAGATATAGTCAAAGTCACCATCAAAGTCACGGAAAATGAAGTCACCTTTGCTGCCCTCGGAGGCATCGTTGTCTTTCTCGAAGTAGGCGTATGGCATAAGAGGACGGATGGTTGTGTTGAACTGGGTGCTGCAATGCTGTTCCAGTGTCTCACCAACCATCTTAGTTGACATACGGGTCTTCAAATCCTTGTAGTAGTCAATCTGCGTCTGCTTCTCCTGCAGCTGGAGGTCGTACTTCTCCTTCAGGTTCTGCTCACGGGTCTGGGCTTCCTTATCCTTGACGGTGAGTTCATTCTTCAGCTCGGCAATCTTCTGCTCCTTCTTCTGGAGTTCGTCCTTCGACTTGTTCTGTTCTTCGAGGACGGCTACACGAATCTTGGTCGCACCTTCTGCGATGTCAGCCTTAAGTCGGATAATCTCGTTCTCTTTCTCGGCCAGCTTCTCATTGAATTCAAGTTGCTTAGTCTGGAACTTCTGCTGGGCCTTCAACTCATCGGCCTGCTGCTGGATGGACTGTTGCTTTTCGAGTTCCTTAATCCTGCGGTCAACTTCAGCATTGAACTCAGCATTCTTAACCTGATTCACGATGTCAGCGTAATCAGACTCATC